>ERZ808051.10-NODE-10-length-248325-cov-11.282057_pt1 | contig 248325 bp, 217 predicted proteins | sample MGYA00380199_ERZ808051 | MGnify/ENA primary metagenome ERZ808051 (study PRJEB31490, sample SAMN06133391) | mouse gut metagenome | isolation source: J11 | host: mice | place: China: Chengdu | collected 2015-05 ... | reverse complement strand
GCAGTACAGAAATATATCGATGCAGATAGTTTAATGAAAGTGATGGGACTGTCTAAAAAATTTAGAAATTTGAATTGATGCTATAGGATTTTGAGTACTCTTAAGCAAAAGTCCGCAGTTCCCGTGATAGTATCCGGGCTTTGCGTGTAGAATGGATATAGACCATGATGTCACAGTACGAGAGTGCAGACTTGGGAATGGAAGAGAGCAGTATACCGCTGTATGCATTGACCAATAAGGAAAAGATCTTCGGCGCATCGGCAATGCTCTACTCTGAGAAGGTAAAAGAACTGGCGGATAAACTGCATTCTGACCTGCTGATCATACCCAGTTCGCTACATGAGACGCTGCTGATTCTCTTGCTGTAATGCCGTAAAACCTCGTCCACGGCTTGCAAAAGGCGTTGAAAGAATACATGATGTGTTCCCTGTATGCTTCTGTGCAAGCCATAGAAATTTCCCCCTTTCTCCCACATGGGGGTGTTGCATGGTTTATGGTTGTATTTATAATCCAGAGGGCGGAAGTATTGAACTACCGCCCTCTGACTATATGCCATAACGCTAAATAGGGCTATCAACGTCATCACAAAAATTATGGTTTGAAAAGTTCATCAACGGTCGTTTTTAACTCCCTTGCCAAATTGAACGCCAATGCTAAAGTAGGGTCATATTTATCATTTTCAATAGCATTAACCGTTTGCCGTGAAACTCCGCATTTTTTTGCTAATTCTTCTTGAGATAATCCCAATTCTTTTCGTCTGTTTCTTATTGAATTTTCCATATCATCCACCATGTCTTTTTTTGTAATAAACCAATGAAATACAATAAACAATAGCAGCAACTTCCAGTTGAATAAGTGGATTAGCAGTCATGGGTTGCGCTCTTATAAAGTTCTCAATTACATCCACTACTTTTGCGCCAACAGTAGCAAACAAAGTAAATGAGCTGGCTTTCCATACAATAGTCTGGTTTCGTTCATCTCCGGGTTTTAACAGAGATATCAACATAATAATGTCCAAAGCGGCAAACACCAAAAAAACAACTCCTAAAAAAATTTGTGCAGGTACTGGCATAATATTTTCTCCTTTCAGTAATATGTTTATGTCAAAAACTTTTGACATTTTCAGTATATGATAGAAATTTAAAAATGTCAAGAGTTTTTGACATTTTGTATGTGGAGAAAGGGATTCCGTAGTAGTCGGCATTGGTGGTAATGTGTATAACTGGCTGTCTTTTGGAATTGTGGGTAACTCTGTTTACAGGACGTGGGAAAGCTGCTCTTTGCTTTTCCATGTGCTGTGAACAGAGTTATCCATGATTCCATAGCCTGTTATGCACATTTCCACAATGCGCCCTTGTTTTTCCGGCTCTTGATTTCCAGAGGGGGCGGCTATGCGGTTCTATCTGTTTCCTGTTTTTTCCTGTGGTATGCTTCCCTCCTTCCTAAATAATAATTTTTTGCCGGAGGGAGCATAGATATATGATAGACTTAAAGGTACAGGACTATGTGGATTGGGATGTAAAAAATGTAATTAAGTTAATTGACAGAAATAACTATGCTTATCGTGTCGTTCTGAAATTTCAGGACGGCACGAAGCATATACAGCAGAAGGGATCAATCTGCCGAAGTCAGTAGGAAGCAAACCCTATCATACCAGAAATATTGATGTACAGAAAACTCTTACTATGGAACAGATACAAATATTATTGGAGGCCAGTAAGGAAACACCTATTCATATGCAAGTACTGTTTAATGTACTTATGGGGTTGCGGCGTCAGGAAATCAATGGATTAAAATATTCGGATGTTGACTATATTAACCGGGCTCTATCAGTGGAGCGTCAATTGAAAACTGTTTCCAGTAAAAGGGTGCTGCCAATTCCGGATTATGTATTTGAAGCGATTCTTGAAGAACGTAAGATTTATGAAAGCAACAGGAGCCATAGAAAATCACGTTTTTCAGATTTGGATTATATCTGCTGCTCTAAAGACGGAAAGCCCCGCAGTAAGGACTATCATTGGAAACATTATAAAAATCTTTTACAGAGCGTTGGATTGCCGGATATAAGATGGCACGATTTGAGAAGCACTTACTGTACACTTCTTTTGAAAAGCGACTTCAATCCGAAAGCAATATCAAAGCTGATGGGACATGCAAAGGAATTAGTCACAGTGGATGTTTACGGTGATAATTCTAATATAATTCCAGAAGAGATTCCAGAATTACTGGCGTACATGAAAGATGTGATGCCTCCAGAGGGGAGTCAAAAAAGTTCATCCCCTAATGTGCTGGATACCGTTATTGATGCTGAAATGTATTTGCCGGGAAAATAGGGATGAAGGATTTTGTGGATAAAAGGTCAGTTCACAAAAATTCAAAAAAGAACAAATGTTCTAAAAATTACTGTACAAATCTGATTCAGTATGATATAATCAAATCTGCTTTTACATGATCCCAAGAGCATAAATGAAGTACTTGATTGATTTTATAGTATTATTGTGTCCATGTCAGTTTTATTACGATTATTTAATATTAAATATTTAATTTGGTGAACAGAATTCGTGTAAAAGCCATTTTCCATTAAACGGAAGATGTGCTTACACGAATTTCGTACCAATAGGCGAACTTTTTTACTATGAATTTTGGAGGTAACCTTTGTGCAAACTGAACAAAAAATGTTCAAACTCCACAGTGAATACCAGCCCACCGGCGACCAGCCCCAGGCGATAGAAGCCCTGGTCAAAGGCTTCAAAGAAGGCAACCAATTCCAGACTTTACTCGGGGTCACAGGTTCCGGTAAGACTTTTACCATGGCCAATATCATACAGCAGCTTAACAAACCAACTTTGGTAATAGCGCACAATAAGACCCTGGCTGGACAGCTGTACGGCGAGTTCAAGGAATTTTTCCCTGAAAATGCTGTCGAATATTTTGTGTCCTACTACGATTACTACCAGCCGGAGGCCTACGTGCCGTCCACCGATACCTATATCGCGAAGGATTCTTCCATCAATGACGAGATTGACAAGCTGCGCCTTTCGGCTACGGCGTCTTTGACGGAGCGGCGGGATGTTGTGGTGGTGGCCAGTGTGTCCTGTATCTATGGTCTGGGAAGCCCGGAAGAATATGCAGGTATGAGTATGTCTCTGCGGCCCGGTATGCAGCGGGATCGCGACGATGTGATCCGGGGATTGATCGAGATGCAGTACGACCGCAATGACATGGATCTGGACCGCTGTTGTTTCCGGGTGCGTGGTGATGTGGTGGAGGTCTATCCGGCACAGGGCGGCGAGCATCTGATCCGCATTGAGTTTTTCGGGGATGAAATAGACCGGATCGCGCAGACGGATCCGCTGACGGGACAGGTACATGCCACGCTGGAGCATGTGATGATCTATCCGGCCTCTCACTATGTCGTACCGCAGGAGAAGATCAATGTTGCCTGCGTAGAGATTGAGAAAGAACTGACAGAGCGTGTGAAATACTTTAAGGGAGAGGACAAGCTGTTGGAGGCGCAGCGCATCTCGGAGCGGACGAATTTTGATATTGAGATGCTGCGGGAGACCGGGTTCTGCTCCGGCATCGAGAACTATTCCCGCCACCTCAACGGCATGGCGGAAGGTGAGCCGCCTTTTACCCTGATGGATTACTTTAAGGATGACTTCCTTATTATTATAGACGAGTCTCATATGACGATTCCCCAGATCAGGGGGATGTATGCGGGAGACAGATCGCGGAAGAATACACTGGTGGACTATGGATTCCGGCTGCCTTCGGCGCTGGACAACAGGCCGCTGAACTTCGGCGAGTTTGAGCAGCACATCGATCAGATGCTGTTTGTGTCTGCAACGCCCTCGGATTATGAGGCCTCCCATGAGCTGTTCCGCACGGAGCAGATCATCCGGCCTACCGGCCTGCTGGATCCGGAAGTGGATGTGCGGCCGGTGGAAGGACAGATTGATGATCTGATCTCGGAGGTCAACAAGGAAGTGGCGAACCATCATAAGATTCTGGTGACGACGCTGACCAAACGGATGGCGGAAGACCTGACAGCCTATATGAGCGATGTAGGAATTCGTGTGAAGTACCTGCATTCTGATATCGACACGCTGGAGCGGGCGGAGATCATCCGGGACATGCGTCTGGATGTGTTTGATGTACTGGTGGGAATCAACCTGCTGCGTGAGGGTTTGGATATTCCGGAGATTTCGCTGGTGGCGATTCTGGATGCGGATAAGGAAGGCTTCCTGCGTTCCGAGACTTCCCTGATTCAGACTATCGGGCGTGCAGCGCGTAATTCGGAAGGACATGTTATCATGTATGCGGATAATATGACAGATTCCATGCGCGCGGCTATCACGGAGACGAACCGCAGACGGGAGATCCAGCAGCACTATAATCAGGAGCATGGCATCACACCGCAGACGATCAAGAAGGCGGTACGCGATTTGATCAGTATTTCCCGGACGATCGCCAAAGAAGAACGGAAGTTTGAGAAGGATCCTGAATCTATGAGCAGACAGGAGCTGGAGAAGCTGATCAAGGATGTGGAGAAGCAGATGAAGAAGGCGGCTGCAGACTTGAACTTCGAGGCGGCTGCAGAACTGCGCGACAGGATGGTGGAATTGAAAGGGAAGCTGCGGGATTTTGACAAAGAGTAACAGGCAAAATGTAAAGAGTCATTCATTGCAGGGCCAAAAGCAAAATTTCTGATGTCGTTAACGATAAATACAAATAGAAATATGCACAGAGACTAAAACATGGAGGAAATTATGGCAGATACGGTAAAGATGCGTCCCCGGGAATACATCAAGATCCGGGGTGCGAATGAACATAATCTGAAATCGCTGGACGTGGATATTCCGCGTAATGAGTTTGTGGTGCTTACGGGGCTGTCCGGGTCCGGGAAGTCCTCGCTTGCCTTTGACACCATTTATGCGGAGGGGCAGAGAAGGTATATGGAATCCCTGTCTTCTTATGCAAGGCAGTTTTTGGGGCAGATGGAGAAGCCGAATGTGGAGCGGATCGAAGGGCTGTCGCCGGCCATTTCCATTGACCAGAAATCGACCAACAGGAATCCCCGTTCTACGGTGGGAACGGTGACGGAGATTTATGATTATTTCAGGCTGTTGTATGCCAGGATCGGTATTCCGCACTGTCCGAAGTGCGGCAGGGAGATCAGACGGCAGACGGTGGATCAGATCGTGGATCAGGTCATGGGGCTTCCGCAGGGGACGAGGCTTCAGCTTCTGGCACCGGTGGTGCGGGGAAGAAAGGGTGAACATGCCAAGGTGTTCGACCGGGCCAAGCGCAGCGGTTATGTGCGCGTGCGCGTAGACGGGAACCTGTATGAACTGTCGGAAGAGATCAAGCTGGAGAAGAATATCAAGCATAACATAGAGATCGTAGTGGACCGTCTGGTAGTCAAAGAAGGGATTGAGAGGCGACTGACTGATTCCATCGAGAGTGTATTTGCATTGGCGGAAGGGCTGATGATACTGGATGTGATCGACGGCGAGCCGATCAATTTCAGCCAGAGCTTCGCCTGTCCGGATTGCGGGATCAGCATCAGTGAGATCGAACCGAGAAGTTTTTCCTTCAACAATCCTTTCGGGGCCTGTCCGGAATGCTTCGGATTGGGGTATAAGATGGAGTTTGATCTGGAATTGATGATCCCGGACAGGAGCTTAAGTTTAAACGACGGCGCCATTGCCGTGATGGGATGGCAGTCCAGCAAGGACAAGGGCAGCTTCACCAATGCGCTTCTGCAGGCGCTGGCCAAAGAATACAAATTCAGTATGGACACGCCCTTTGAGGAATTGCCGCAGAAGGCGCAGGATGCGATCTGTTATGGTACGGATGGCAGGAAAGTGGACGTTTACTACGAAGGACAGCGGGGGAAGGGAGTCTATCCCATTGCCTTCGAAGGCCTGATCAAAAATATGGAACGGAAATACCGGGAGACGGGTTCGGACATGATCAAACAGGAGTATGAATCCTTTATGCGCATCACGCCCTGTAAGGAATGCGGCGGCATGCGCCTGAAAAAGGAATCCCTGGCCGTGACCGTCTGTGATAAGAATATTTATGAGATCACTTCCATGTCCATCACGAAGCTGCATGCTTTTATCGGGGATATGGAGCTGACACAGCAGCAACAGCTGATCGGCAGAAGGATCCTGAAAGAGATCCGGGCCAGAGTCGGTTTCCTGATGGAAGTAGGTCTGGATTACCTGTCTTTGTCAAGGGCCACAGGATCGCTCTCCGGCGGTGAGGCACAGCGGATCCGTCTGGCGACACAGATCGGTTCCGGTCTGGTGGGAGTGTGCTATATTCTGGATGAACCCAGTATCGGCCTGCACCAGCGGGACAATGACAAGCTGATCGCCGCCCTGAAGAATCTCAAAGATATGGGCAACACGCTGCTGGTGGTGGAGCATGACGAAGACACCATGTTTGCGGCGGATCATATCGTGGATATCGGGCCGGGGGCCGGCTCCCACGGCGGCATGGTTGTGGCGCAGGGCACGGCTGAGGAGATCATGCAGGTGGAAGAGTCCGTCACGGGACAGTATCTGAGCGGCAGACTGCGGATCCCCGTACCGGAGAAGCGAAGAAAAGCCACCGGCTATTTGAAGATAAAAGGCGCGCAGGAGAACAATTTAAAGAAGGTAGACGTTAAAATCCCGCTGGGGATCATGACCTGCGTGACGGGTGTTTCGGGTTCCGGCAAGAGTTCGCTGGTCAACGAGATCCTTTACAAGCATCTGGCACGGGACTTGAACAGGGCGCGGTGCGTGCCCGGCAGACATACGGGAATTGAAGGCATCGACCAGCTGGACAAGGTGATTGACATCGACCAGTCGCCCATCGGCAGGACACCACGTTCGAATCCGGCCACCTATACGGGAGTGTTCGACCAGATCAGAGATCTGTTCGCCTCCACCCAGGATGCCAAGGCCAGAGGCTACAGCAAGGGCAGGTTCAGTTTCAATGTGAAGGGCGGCAGATGCGAAGCCTGCGGCGGCGACGGCATCATCAAGATCGAGATGCATTTCCTGCCGGATGTCTATGTGCCCTGTGAGGTCTGCGGCGGCAGGCGTTATAACCGAGAGACGCTGGAAGTAAAATATAAAGGTAAGAATATTTATGATGTGCTGGACATGACCGTGGAGGAGGCGATGCCCTTTTTCGAGAATCTGCCGTCCATCCGCAGGAAGATCGAGACACTTTATGATGTGGGATTGTCCTATGTGAAGCTGGGCCAGCCCTCTACGACGCTGTCCGGCGGTGAGGCGCAGCGGATCAAACTGGCCACGGAGCTGAGCAAACGCAGTACGGGCAAGACCATTTATATTCTGGACGAGCCTACCACGGGACTGCACTTTGCAGACGTGCACAAGCTGGTGGATATTCTGCACAAGCTGGCGGAAGGCGGCAATACGGTGGTGGTCATCGAGCACAATCTGGATGTGATCAAGACGGCGGACTATATCATTGACATGGGCCCGGAAGGCGGCGAAGGCGGCGGCACCGTGATCGCCGAGGGCACGCCCGAGAAGGTGGCCGGGAATCCGGTGTCCTATACAGGCATATACATTAAGAAGATGCTGGATAAGGAAAAAAGAGATAACGGTTAAGACAAGTGCTGTTCCCGGCTATGACCATTATGGCCAAACAGCATCGTAGAAAGATCACGGTAGAAAGTTCATGACGAAGCCGAAGAAAAGCATACATGGCGGACATATGGGAATCCCTGCCGTGAAACGGTGGAATTGTGACATGAAATGTCTCCTGTCTGCCTTCACGACAGGGTGCGGACCGACGATATAATAAATATGAAATATGCTGCATGCACAGAATTCTCTCCGTGCACAGCGGTACGGCGGGACAACGGTACAGTACCCGGCAGCAGATCGGCAGGCCGCATAGACAGGCGGCAGCGGGTTATATTGGAAAGTCGGAAGGAAGCGGGAGGTATCTCTATGAATATCGGTATGCATGGATTTGGCAGCTCTGTATTCGGCAGCGGATTTTCAGGTATGGGACGTGGCCTGAAAAGCACACAGCAGAAGATGGAGCGGCAGGAAGAGCGGGACAGAAAGGTAGCCTTCTTTGAGAACCAGAAGGAAAATCTGAAAAATGTGAAATGTGAGACAGTGGAGGAAATTGCCAGGAAGCTGGAAATGTTCCAGTCCTATGAAGATCAGATCAAGGCGGCGAAGATGGCCTACAACAACGAGCAGATGATGCATATGATGGACGAGTCGCAGGAGATCGGGGAGAAGATCGCCGAGGCAGTGGAGAAGAGCAGGCCCAAGACACCGGAAGAGAGAATGGAGGATCTTGTGGAAGAGGTTACCGGCACGGAGGGCGGCGGCATTCTTGAAGAGCTGGACGAAGTGATGGACGAAGCGCTGGAGCTGCAGGAAGAGATGCAGGATGTCCTCCAGGAGGAGATGAAGCCGGATGAGCTGCAGAAGGTGACGGAGAATCTCCCGGAGGCAGCTGAGGCACAGGGTGCTCCGGATCCGGAAGAGCTGGTGGAGGAACTGCAGAAGTCACAGCTTTTGTATCGTCCCTTTGATCTTAAAGTATAGAAGGGAAGATTTGGCAATGCTTTTCTGCTGTCGAAAGGTTAAGAAACCGGAGGAATACTCCGATAAAAATTTATAGAGCACGGATGCTGAGAACAGGACGGAAGGAGCCGTTCTGTTTTTGGCGTTCTTTTTAATTTTTAAAATTTTTTAAAAAATCTATAAAAGCCTTTGAAAAACCATTCCTTTAGGTTATAATATATCCAGCGTATTGCGCTTTTTACTGAAATCGGCCGACGGACTGCCCGGCAGAAGGCCGTAATGATGGTTTATTTTGACAGTAATTGGAAATTATTATAGAGAGATCACGGGAAAGGGGATCAAAGGGAATGCAGTATACAGATATCGGAATTGATTTGGGAACAGCCAGCATACTGGTCTACATCAGGGGCAAGGGCGTCGTACTGAAAGAGCCTTCTGTTGTAGCTTTTGATAGAGATACGAACAAGATCAAGGCGATCGGCGAGGACGCGAGGCTGATGCTGGGCAGGACTCCGGGCAATATCGTGGCGGTAAGGCCGCTGCGGCAGGGTGTTATCTCGGACTATCAGGTAACAGAGAAGATGATGAAATATTTTATCCAGAAGGCTCTGGGTAAGAAGACATTCCGGAAACCCCGCATTGCGGTCTGTGTGCCAAGCGGTGTTACGGAAGTAGAGAAGAAGGCGGTTGAGGATGCCACCTATCAGGCGGGTGCCAGAGAGGTGTCCATCATAGAGGAGCCCATTGCGGCGGCGATCGGTGCGGGGATTGATATTTCCAAGCCCTGCGGCAATATGATCGTGGATATCGGCGGCGGTACTTCCGATATCGCGGTAATCTCACTGGGCGGTACGGTTGTCAGCGCTTCCATTAAGATCGCGGGAGACGATTTCGATGAGGCGATCGTGCGTTACATGCGTAAGAAACATAATCTGCTGATCGGTGAACGGACGGCAGAGGATTTGAAGATAAAGATCGGTTCCGCCTACAAGCGGCCGGAAGTAGACTATATGGATGTAAGAGGGCGTAATCTGGTGACGGGTCTGCCGCGCACCGTGAAGGTGTCCTCGGAGGAGACGGAAGAGGCACTGCACGAGACGACGGTGCAGATCGTGGAGACGATCCACAGTGTTCTGGAGAAGACGCCGCCGGAGCTGGCTGCGGATATTGCGGACAGAGGGATTGTACTCACAGGAGGCGGCAGCCTGCTGCGCGGCCTGGAGGATCTGATCGCGCATCATACGGGCATCAACACGATGACGGCGGAGGATCCGATGACGGCGGTCGCTGTCGGCACAGGCAAATATGTGGAATTCCTTGCAGGATACCGCGAGGATTGATATGGAATCGGATGAATCCTGATCAGAATGATCGTTACAGATAAAATTTAAAGTCAGACAGCATTGTCCGGCGGCGCCTGTTTTGGCAGGAGTGCACGGCGGAGAATGGTGAGCAGGACAGGAAAGAGAGGCAGAAGCGTTATGCTGAAAGGATTGTATACGGCGTATACGGGGATGATCAATGAACAGCACCGGATGGATGTCATGACCAACAACCTGGCCAACGCCGATACCAACGGCTTCAAGAAAGAGGGGGCCACCAGCCAGGCATTTGATACGGTGCTGGCTTACAAGATCAAGGATCTGTCGGAACCGGGGAATCTGCCGAGGAACCTTTCTACCGCCAGGACATATTATGAAGAGTTGACGGACGCTCCGGAGAAATGGTCGTCACGGACGGGTATGAACCTGGGTGTGAAGGTGGGAGAGGACTACACGGATTATGCCGAAGGGCCGATCAAGGTGACAGATAATGTCCTTGACTTCGCGCTGGACGGCCCAGGGTTTTTCCTTGTGGAATACACGAACAAGGCAGATGTATCTTCCGTGAAGTACACACGGGACGGTAACTTTACCATGAATACACAGGGGTATCTCGTGACGCAGGACGGAGATTTTGTTCTGGATGAGAACCGCCGCCGCATTAAGCTGGATCCCAATGACAAGCAGATCAGCACCAATACCAACGGTGAGATCTACCAGAACGGGGCGCCGGTAGCGACGATCGGGGTGGTAGACTTCGAGGATTATGATAATCTGCAGCACTTCGGGGAGAATTTCTTCCAGATCGTAGACAGTGACGCAGTCAAAAGTGCGAGAACGGCTTATTCCAGAGCGAGAACCAACACCGCCACAGCAGAGAGAGCGTTGAATATCGCGCGTGCCGGCGGCTCGGACAATGTGGAAGAGCTGGAAGCTGCGGTGCGTACAGCGCAGCAGCAGGAAGAAGCGGCGCAGCAGGCGCTGGAAGCGGCTCTCGATGAGGATGCGACGGCTAACCGGAGACTGGAACAGGAAGTGGAAGGCACTGTGATCAGAGCCGGGGCACTGGAGAAGTCCAATATTTCCATCGTCACCGAGATGGTGAACATGATCGCGATCCAGAGACAGTATGAGAGTAATCAGAAGGTGATCACAACCTTTGATGAATCTCTTGACATAGCAGTGAATCAATTAGGCAGATTATAGGAGGCGTTTAATTATGGTTAGAAGTTTGTGGTCGGCAGCGACCGGTATGAATGCACAGCAGACGAATGTAGATACGATCGCCAATAATCTGGCGAATGTCAATTCCGCCGGATATAAGGGACAGGTGGCACAGTTTAAATCACTTCTGTACCAGAATCTGCGTTCCGTTACCACGACGGCGAACGGGGATCCCAAGCCCACCACCTCACAGGTCGGACTGGGTGTGCGGCTTTCGTCGATCAATTCCATTTTCACACAGGGAAGCCTGCTGGATTCCCAGAGCGATACCGCGTTTGCCATCGAGGGAGACGGTTTCTTTGCGGTACGTGGAGATGACGGCACTACATACTATACAAGAAACGGTGATTTCACATGGGCGCTGGGCGGTAACGGCGGCATGATGCTGACGAATTCCGACGGTCTTCCGGTCATGGATTCCAGAGGACGTGCGATCTCCCTGCCCAGAACCTATATTGCCAGCAATCTTTCCATGACAGAAGACGGACAGATCTGCTATCCTGACGACCAGAACAATCCGCAGCCGATCGGTGTCCAGATCGGAACCTTCCAGTTCAGCAATCCGGGCGGACTGAGCAGGATCGGAAGCACCCTTTTTGCAGCGACGGATGCCAGCGGACGTGCGATCAATGAAGATACCAACGCGAACGTGCGCAAGAGCAGGATCATACAGGGATATCTGGAAGGCTCCAATGTACAGGTGGCCAATGAGATGGTCAATCTGATCGTAGCGCAGCGTGCCTATGAGATGAACTCCAAGGCGATCACCACATCCGACTCCATGATGGAAGTGGCGAATAATCTGAAGCGTTAATCTGGTCTGAGAGAAAGGAACTAAAATCAATATGGCTATGGATCTAACCGGTCTGGGCATGTATACGGATTACATGACGGACGTTAACAGAGTCAATACGGAGAATCTGCAGAAGAAGCTGGAGAACACGGCGCAGACCGAGGAGAAGGAAGATGCAGCCCTTTTTGACGCCTGTAAGCAGTTTGAGGCTTATCTTTGGGAGCAGATCTATAAAGAGATGGAGAAGGCCGCCAAGGCATTCAGTGATGATGAAGAAGGCGATGCCTACGCCGCCAATATGACAGATTATTTTAAGGAATCTGTCATTCAGCAGGTATCTGCCCAGACGGCGGATGAACGGTCTAATTCTCTGGCGCAGCTGCTATATGAACAGGCGAAGCGCAATTATGATATTTAGGAAACAGGGAGTAAGTAAAGGAAGCATGATAGTAAGACGGGCTGCCGGCAGGCAGCCCTTTGCTGATTTTAACGAAGGAAGTATTGCAGATCGATGGATACGGTCAAAGGCTTTATTGAACATATCATATTCCGTAATGCGGAGAACGGTTATACGGTATTAAACCTGGTGGACGGCGAAGATGAGATCACCTGCGTCGGTATCTTTCAGACGGCGGACCAGGGTGAGACGATAGAGGCACAGGGGGAGTATATCACCCATGCTGTGTACGGGGAGCAGTTCAAGATAGAACGGTATAAGATCGTACCGCCGGATGATGCGGCAGGCATAGAGCGTTATCTGGGATCCGGGGCGGTGAAAGGTGTAGGTGCGGCACTGGCTGCAAGGATCGTGAAGAAATTCGGGGCGGATACCTACCGCATCATTGAGGAGGAGCCGGAGCGGCTGGCGGAGATCAAGGGGATCAGTGACCGCAAGGCGCGGGAGATCGCGGCGGCGCTTTATGAGAAGCGGGATGCCAGAGAGGCCATGTCTTTTCTGCAGAAATACGGGATTTCCAACACCCTTGCTTTCCGCATCTATGAGGCTTACGGGGCCAGGGTATACGGCATTCTCAAGGAGAACCCTTACCAGCTTGCGGAGGACGTTCACGGGATCGGGTTTAAGATCGCGGACGAGATCGCGGCGAAGATCGGTATTCACACGGACTCGGATTTCCGGATCAGGAGCGGGCTGCTCTATACGCTTATGCTGGCGGCTGCGGAGGGGCACTGTTATCTGCCGCAGAGCATTCTGCTGAAGAAGGCGGGGGAACTGCTGGGACTGGAGCCGGCGCTTATGGAGCCTCAGCTGGGCAATCTTGCCATGGATAAGAAACTGGTCATGAAGATGCCTGCGCCGGGGGAGGAAGAGTGCAGAGTCTATGCATCCACCTATTACTATGCGGAACTGAACTGTGCCAGGATGCTGCACGACCTGAACGTCAGGGCGGAGGAGGAACAGTTTCTGCCGGCACAGGAGCAGGAGATCGGGAAGAAGATCGACCGACTGGCCCGGGAACTGGAAATCGAGCTGGATGCGCTGCAGAAAAAGTCTGTACTGGAGAGTGTGAGAAACGGCATCTTTATCCTTTCGGGCGGGCCGGGGACAGGCAAGACGACGACCATCAATGTGATCATACGGTATTTTCTGGCGGAAGGGATGGATATCTATCTGGCGGCGCCCACCGGGCGGGCGGCGAAGCGCATGACTGAGGCCACGGGGTACGAATCGCGGACGATCCACCGGATGCTGGAACTGAGCGGGGAAGTTTCCGGTGAGAGCCGGGCGGCCCGGTTTGAGCGCAATGAGGGCAATCCATTAGAGGCGGACGTCATCATCGTGGATGAGATGTCGATGGTGGACATTTTTCTCTTCCAGGCCCTTCTCAAGGCGGTGATGGTGGGCACCAGGCTTATCATGGTGGGGGATGTGAACCAGCTCCCTTCGGTGGGGCCGGGTCAGGTGCTGCAGGATATCATGAACAGCGGCAGATTTCCGATGGTGGTGCTGGAGAAGATCTTCCGGCAGGCCGGGGAGAGTGATATCGTCTGGAACGCACACCGCATCCATGCGGGAGAAGAGCTGGCGCTGGATAACAAGAGCCGGGATTTCTTTTTTCTGGAGAGAAATGACACCAATGTTATCTATAAGCATATGATACAGTTGATCACCGAAAAGCTGCCCTCCTATGTTGCTGCGCAGCCTTACGATATACAGGTGCTGACGCCGATGCGCAAGGGGAAGCTGGGGGTGGAGACTCTGAACGGCATCCTGCAGAGATATCTGAATCCGGCTTCCGCGGAAAAAAAGGAGTATATCTCGGGGGAGACGCTTTTTCGGGAAAATGACAAGGTCATGCAGATCAAGAACAATTATCAGCTGGAGTGGGAGATCGTCAGCAGGTACGGCATACCCATCGACAAGGGCACGGGTATTTTTAACGGCGATATCGGCATCATCCGGCAGATCAATGACTATGCGCATGAAGTGGTGGTGGAATTCGACGAGCACAGGAGAGTCACCTATGCCTATGCACAGCTGGACGAGATCGAGCTGGCCTACGCGGTGACGATCCACAAGTCCCAGGGCAGCGAATATCCGGCGGTGATCATGCCGCTGCTGACGGGGCCGAAGATGCTTTTTAACAGGAACCTTCTCTATACGGGGGTGACGCGGGCGAAGAACTGCGTGACGATCCTCGGCAGCCGGCGCACGGTACAGGAGATGGTGGACAACAATTACCAGAACAGACGGTATACCGGTCTGGCGGAACGGATCAGGGAACTGATCCCCACATGATCTTCCCGTGCGGTCTCTGCGGCAGGCGCAGAAGACCGGGAAGAATGGCGAAAGAGGTACGATAACCGATGAATATTACATTTCTGAGGACACTGACGGATATCTTCTATCCGCGCAGGTGTCCTGTCTGTGACAGGGCGGTCAGGCCCTTCGGAAGTCTTGTCTGTGAGACTTGTCAATCTGAATTTGTCCGCATCAGGCAGCCTTATTGTCTGAAATGCGGGAAAGAGCTTTCCGCGGAGACGGAAGAATACTGCAGCGACTGTATGCGCCGCAGACATCTGTTTGACAGCGGCCGGGCGCTTTTTGCCTATAAAAGCGTGTCGGATTCCATCTACCGCTTTAAATATAAGGGACGGCAGGAGTATGGGGCCTTTTATGCCGCGTGCATGGCGGCGGATCTGGGAGAATGGATCGCGCGGCGCAGGCCGGACGCACTCATTCCCGTGCCGGTTCACGCGGCGAAGAAGCGGGCAAGAGGCTATGACCAGGCGCAGGTGCTGGCCCGTGAACTTGGCCGCCGCATACACGTTCCGGTGGAGACGGAACTGGTGAAAAGAGTGCGCAGGACAGCGCCCATGAAAGATTTACCATTGGCTGAGAGACAAAATAATTTGAAAAGGGCTTTCAAAATCTGCCGTAATGATGTAAAATTAGATACGGTTATAATTATCGATGATATCTATACGACGGGAAGCACAATAGATGCAATGAGTTACGAACTGCGCAGGGCAGGGGTGAAGCGCATTTATTTTGTAACGCTTGCGATCGGAAGAGGATTATGACGCGGATATTGCAATAACAGATACAGGAGGACGATACCATGAATGCAAGAAACTGCAGAAAATGCGGAAAACTTTTTAACTATGTCTCCGGACCGCCAATCTGTATGGCGTGCAGGGAGGCCCTGGAAGAGAAGTTTCAGGAAGTGAAGAAATATATTGAGGATCACAGGACGGCGACGATCCCGCAGGTTTCAGAAGAGTGTGACGTATCTACCAATCAGATCCAGCAGTGGCTTCGGGAAGAGCGTCTGCAGCTTGGCGAGGGCTCCGGCATCACCCTGTTTTGTGAGAAGTGCAATGCAGCTATCATGACCGGCCGTTTTTGTGAGAAATGCAAGAACAGCATGGCGAACCAGCTGAACAGCAGCATCCAGAAGAAAGAAGCGCCCAAGCCCCAGCCGAAGAAGGATTCGCGCGATAATCCGAAGATGCGTTTCCTCGGTTAGGAGACTTGTATGCTAAATGAAGAGAGGATAATCCTAATGACGAAGATGGCGTCCTACGAGGCCAATGAAGGCAGACGCAATGTTGCCATAGGACGCTACTTTCGCAGTGATTATATAGGATGGCATGTGTTGAAGTCCATTATAAGTGCAACGATTGCATTTGTAGTGGTCTTTGGCATGTACATTTATTATGACTTTGAAGTGTTCATGCTGGATATCTATAAGATGGATGTACTGGCATTCGTGAAGCGTATTCTGTCCATGTATCTGTGGACGACAGGCATTTATGCCGTAATTGCCTTCGTGGTTTATGCAGTGCGCTATTCAAGGGCGATGAGGAGCCTGAAGCTCTATCATATGAATCTGCGCAGACTGATGAATATGTACAAATCATAGGAGACGCTGCTTCCTGTGAGAATCACCAAAATATACGGACAGCGAAAGGATAAAAGATGACCGGCTTACTTGTTGCAAAGCAGATCTTAGTGACTCTGTATAGTAAATATGAAGTGTATATTACACCGATCCTGAAATTTATACTGGCATTAATCACGCTGCTGATGATCAACTCCCGTCTGGGATATATGGACAGCATTGATAAGATGACAGTGGTTTTGATCGTGGCATTGATGTGTTCCTTTATGCCGATGAATTTCATCGTAGTCATGGCGGCGTTGTTTGTCATGCTTCATCTGTATGCCTTTAATCTGGAGTGCACCATCGTATTGGGAGCGGGATTTCTGCTTATGTTTCTGCTTTATCTGCGGTTTTCGCCGAAAGATACCCTGGTTGTCCTGCTGATGCCGATCTGCTTTATACTTAAGATACCATATGTGATCCCTCTGGCTATGGGACTGATCGGGTCTCCGGTTTCTGCCGTGTCCATCGCCTGCGGCACGATCGCATATTATATGCTGCATTTCGTGACGGAGAATATGACGGCGATACTGGCTATGGACGGGGAAGAGATGACGGTCAAGTTCAAATTCGTGGTGGACGGCATCTTACATAACCGTGATATGGTCATTACCATTGCTGCTTTTGCGGTCACGGTGGTGCTGGTGTATCTGATCAGAAGACTGAGCATTGATTATGCCTGGACGATCGCCATGGCGGCAGGCGCCGTTGTGAATATCACGGTGCTGTTAGTCGGGGATCTGATGTTTGATACGAATGTGGCGCTGCTGGAGGTGGTTCTTGGCAATATTCTGTCGCTGCTGTTGGCGGTCGTACTGCAGTTCTTCGTGTTCAACGTGGATTACAGCAGGACCGAGAAGGTACAATTTGAGGATGACGAATATTATTATTATGTGAAAGCTGTTCCGAAGATTTCGGTGGCCAGGCCGGAGAAGCAGGTCAAGCAGATCAACAGCCAGAAGGGCAGGTCGGTATCGCGGAGCAGGTCTGCACATTGATTGAATTTAAGGAATAAAGGTGGTGTGAGAGTATGCAACAACTGAATACACTGATCGAAACTTACCTGAAAAAGATGCATATGCCCACTACTATACATGCAACTGACGTTGTGGAGATCATCATTCTGACGTTTCTTTGCTATTATATACTGGCGTGGATCAAGAACACGAAAGCGTGGGCGCTGCTCAAGGGCGTTATCGTGATCGCGATTTTTATCATGCTGGCGGCGTTTTTCCAGATGAATACGATCGTATGGATCGTGACCAATGTGTTTGGCATCGCGGCAACCGCCATCGTGGTGGTACTGCAGCCGGAGCTGCGCAAGGCACTGGAAGAACTGGGGCAGAAGAATTTCTTTTCCACACTGGTCTCTTTTGATTCTGCCAAGGCGGAGGGCGGACTTTTTTCCGACAGGACGATCAATGAGATCGTGAAGGCGTGTGTCGAGATGGGTAAAGTGAAGACGGGGGCGCTGATCGTCATCGAGCAGCACCAGTCGTTGAAGGAGTTCGAAAGGACAGGAATTGATGTGGACGGTATCGTGTCCAGTCAGCTGCTGATCAATATATTCGAGCACAATACACCGCTGCATGACGGCGCCGTGATCGTAAGAGGCAACCGTGTGATCTCCGCGACCTGCTATCTGCCGCTGTCGGATAATATGGCGCTGAGTAAAGATCTGGGAACAAGGCACAGGGCCGGCGTGGGTATTTCCGAGGTGACGGATTCCCTGACGGTGATCGTGTCCGAGGAGACCGGTAAGATCAGCGTGGCCTACAACGGAGGGCTGGAGCGGGCGCTGGATGCCGACAGACTGAAAGCAAGACTGACAGAGATCCAGGATAAGCCGGTGGAGGAGAAGAAACGGAAGCTGTGGAAAGGAAGGACCAGAAATGAAGCATAAGATCACCAAAAACTGGGGGCTGAAGCTGGTATCTTTTCTGTTTGCAGCCGTGCTCTGGCTTATTGTGACGAATATCAATGACCCGAGCAGTCCCTACAAAGAATCGAATATACCGGTGGTGCTCAAGAATACGGATCTGATCACGAACAACGGACAGATTTACGAAGTGCTGGACGGCACGGATATGATCGACTCGGTTGTGATCTGGGCGCCCCGCTCCGTTGTTGATAAACTCAACAGATCCGATATTGTAGCCGAGGCGGACGTGAGGGATCTGACCAGTTTGAACACGATCAGCATCAAGCTGTCCACGAATAAATATAATGACAAACTTGACAGCATCAAAGGCAGTATTGAAAATGTCAAGTTGAATATTGAGAATAAAGAGACAAAATCCTTCCCGATCAAGGCAAATCTGACGGGAGAAGTGCGGGAAGGATATATGGTGGGCAATGTGAGTACGGAGCAGAACCTGATCAGGGTATCAGGGCCGGAATCGCTGATCTCACAGATCGCCAGGGCGCAGGCCGAAGTTGACATATCCGGTTTTACGAGCAATATCGGGACGGATTCGGATATCCGCCTTTACAATGAGGCCGGGGTGGAGATCAAGGCCCAGAGTATTGAGAAGAGTATCACGAAAGTGCGTGTCAATGTAGAGATCCTGGAGAAGAAGACGGTACCGATAAGCTTTAAGTTCAGCGGTATACCGGCGGAAGGTTACCGGGCTACCGGAGAGATCACAAGCAGCAGGAACAGCGTTGAGCTGGCCGGGAAGTCCGAGACTCTGCGGGGGATCTCAGCCATCGAGATACCGGAAGGCGTTATTGATGTGAGCGGTGCCGTGGAGACGGTAGAGACGGCGATCGACCTGCGTGATTATCTGCCGGCCGGTGTCGTTCTGGCAGAGGAAGGATTTGACGGGAATATTTCTGTTTCCGTACTGATCGAGCAGCAGAGAAGGCAGACAGTTTCCGGCATGATGGAGAATATACAGTTTGTCGGGGTTCCGGAAGGGTATGAGGCAGTGATCAACGAACCGGAGGAACGTTACAGAGTGACGCTGATCGGACTGGCCTCCGAGCTTGCAGAGATTGATGTGAATACACTGGAGGTTTACGTGGATGTGGCGGCGTGGATCGAGGCACAGGAGAACCCGGAGCCTGAGAGCGGGTATTTCAGAATGCCGCTGGCGGTAAGGCTTCCGGAAAGATCACAGGTGATATTGGAAGATGCCGATGTGAATGTTCATCTCAGGGAAGCAGAATAAAGGAATCAGCAAAGCAACAGGAAAGGAAGTATGATAATATGGGCAGATTATTTGGTACGGACGGCGTTAGAGGGATTGCGAATGAGGAGTTGACACCGCAGCTGGCGATGCAGCTTGGCCAGGCGGGGGCTTATGTACTCTCGAAGGAGAACGAACATAAACCAACGATCATGGTTGGCTGTGATACGAGAATTTCCGGTGATATGCTGGCGAACGCACTGATGGCCGGAGCCTGCTCGGTGGGTGCCAACGCCGTATATGTGGGGGTGGTTCCCACACCGGCGGTAGCATATCTCACAAGAAAATACAAGGTGGATGCGGGTGTCGTGATCTCTGCATCTCACAATTCCGTGGAATTTAACGGTATCAAATTCTTCGACGGCAACGGCTATAAACTGCCCGACTCTTTAGAGGACGAGATCGAGGAACTGATCAGGAACGGTATGCAGGGTGTCAAATTTCCGATCGGGGCCGGCGTGGGCAAGATCAAGTACCGCACCGACGCCAGAGAGGAATACATCAATCATGCGATGAAAGCCGTCAATGTGGATCTGCGCGGCTTGAAGATTGTGCTGGACTGTGCGGAGGGAGCGGCCTATTATACTTCGGTGGAGACGATGAAAGAGCTTGGGGCAGAGGTAGTGGCGATCCACAACAATCCGGACGGTACGAATATCAATGCCAACTGCGGTTCCACCCATATGGAAGAGCTGCAGGCACGGGTAGTGTTCGAGAAGGCCAATCTGGGGCTTGCTTTTGACGGTGACGCCGACAGGCTTCTGGCGGTGGATGAGCTGGGCAATATCGTTGACGGCGACCAGATCATGGCGCTGGTGGGGCTTCATATGAAGCAGAACGGCCAGCTGCACGGGGATACGATCGTGGCTACGGTCATGAGTAATCTCGGCTTCTTCCTGATGGGCGAGAGGAATGACATTAACATAGAGCAGACGAAGGTAGGCGACAGATATGTGCTGGAGCGCATGAAGGAGATCAAGGCGAGTCTGGGCGGTGAGCAGTCCGGCCATGTGATCTTCCTGGATGAGAATACGACCGGTGACGGGCTGTTGAGCGCCCTGCATCTTCTGCAGGTCATCGTGGAGACCGGCAAACCGCTCTCCGAGCTGAAGACGGTCATGGAAGTGATGCCGCAGGCGCTTGTCAATGCCAAGGTGCCGAACCATAAGAAAGAGAAATACATGGATTATCCGGAGATTGCCGATGCGATCGCAGAGCTGGATAAGAAATTCGCCGGAGAGGGGCGTGTGCTGATCAGACCTTCCGGAACAGAGCCGCTTGTGAGAGTGATGATCGAGGGCAAAGACCAGAAGATGATCGACAGGGAGGCTAAGAAGCTGGCCGAACTTATACAGAATATTATGCTGTAACACTTGTTATTTCTGGTAAAAAATGATATAGTTATAAGTAGGTTGTGGTTTGGGGGCAAGCATCAACCGGAAGCGATTGGAGGATAAGGGTATGGTAAGCCAAAAGGTAGTCATCAAAAACCCGACAGGGCTACATCTGAGACCGGCAGGCATCCTATGCAAGGAAGCTATGCAGTTTAAATCATTGATAACTTTTACCTTTCGGGATAATACGGCGAATGCCAAAAGTGTGCTGAGCGTGCTTGGGGCATGTGTAAAGTGTGGCGATGAAGTCGAGTTTGTGTGTGATGGCGAGGATGAGGAAGAAGCGTTGAAGACGTTGATCAATGCGATCGAAAGTGGACTCGGTGAATAATGCTGTCTGTTTAGCCCGTTGTGTACAACGGGCTTTTCTTTGCGTTAAAACAAACTATGAAACAGAAAGTGGAGGACGAAAAGATGTTAAATTACAAGCACTATCGTAAGAATCCGGTAGTAGAGTATCCGGAAAGAAAATGGCCTGCGAACGAGATCGTGAAAGCGCCGGTCTGGTGCAGCGTGGATCTGCGTGACGGCAATCAGGCTCTGATCGATCCGATGGTGGTTTCCGAGAAGATCGAATTTTTTAACTATCTGATCAAACTTGGCTTTAAGGAGATCGAGGTCGGTTTTCCGGCAGCCAGCCAGATTGAATTTGATTTTCTGCGCCAGCTGATCGACCGTAAGCTCATCCCGGATGATGTGGTCGTCCAGGTGCTGACACAGTGCCGCGAGGAGCTGGTAGCGCGTACCTTTGAGGCCATTGAAGGATGTAAGCAGGCGATCGTGCATATCTATAATTCCACCTCCACGCTGCAGCGCGACGTGGTCTTCCATATGGAACGGGAGGAGATCACCAGGATCGCGGTGGAAGGAACGAAGATGGTGAAGCGCCATGCCGCTGCCTTCCCCGGTAAGATCATACTGGAATACTCACCGGAGAGCTTTACCGGAACGGAGCTGGATTATGCGCTGGAGATCTGCACCGCCGTACAGGAAGAGTGGGGCCCTACGAAAGAGAATCCGATGATCATCAATCTGCCTTCCACGGTGGAGACGAATACGCCCAACGTGTACGCGGATCAGATTGAATGGATGAATACGCATTTTAAGAACCGGGAGAGCATCATCTTGAGCGTGCATCCCCACAACGACAGGGGAACCGGCGTGGCCAGTGCGGAGCTGGCGCTGCTGGCGGGAGCGCAGCGCGTGGAAGGCACACTGTTCGGCAACGGTGAGCGGACCGGTAACGTGGATATCATGAACATTGCCTACAACATGTTTTCCCAGGGAATCGACCCGGCGCTGGCCATAGAGCATGTAAATGAGAGCATCGAGATCTACGAGCGGTGCTGCAAGATGCAGATACATCCGAGACATCCTTATGCGGGCAAGCTGGTGTTCACGGCCTTCTCGGGCTCTCATCAGGATGCCATCAACAAGGGCGTACAGGCCATGAAGGAACGCGGCGGCGAGATATGGCAGGTGCCTTATCTGCCCATTGATCCGGCGGATATCGGCAGGGAGTACGAACCGATCGTGCGCATCAACTCGCAGTCCGGCAAAGGCGGGGTGGCCTTTATCATGGATACGTATTTCGGCTTCAAGCTGCCCAAGGGGATGCACAAGGAGTTTGCGACCGTGATCCAGCAGATCTCCGAGAAGCAGGGAGAGGTATCTCCTGATCAGATCATGGATAATTTCAGGGAGCAGTATCTTGATCAGAAGGAGCCGATCCATTTCCGCAGGCTGCGTGTGGATGACCTGAGCGAAGAGACGAAGTCACAGTTCGACACGAAGGTCACGGTGCTCTATACGGATGCCGGTGTGGAGAAACGCTTCGAGGCCGTTGGTAACGGGCCGATCGACGCGGCGAAACGGGGACTGCAGGAAGAGCTGGATCTTGACATCAAGATTCTCGACTACGAAGAACACGCACTGCAGAGCGGTTCCAATTCCCAGGCGGCGGCCTATATTCATCTGCTGGATGTGGAGAGCGGCAGAGTGACCTACGGTGTCGGCGTAAGCTCGAATATCACACGTGCCTCGGTGCGGGCGATCTTCTCGGCGATCAACAGGATGGGACTGGGAGAGAAAAAGAAGCGATAGACCGGGGACAGGCGACAAATCATACGGGGCAGAGGAGGTATGGGTATGGGACAGATAGAGAAGCTGCAGGAATGGGTGAGAGAAAGTGATAATATCGTGTTCTTCGGGGGAGCGGGGGTTTCCACGGAGAGCGGGATTCCGGATTTCAGAAGTGTGGACGGGTTGTATCATCAGCAGTATGATTATCCGCCGGAGACGATTCTGAGCCACACGTTTTACAGGCAGAAGCCGGAAGAATTCTACCGGTTTTACAGGGCCAAAATGCTCTGTCTGGATGCGAAGCCGAACGCGGCCCACAGGAAGCTGGCGCAGTGGGAGCAGGAAGGGAAGCTGAAAGCAGTGGTGACCCAGAATATCGACGGACTGCACCAGGCGGCAGGCAGCAGGGTTGTGCTGGAGCTGCACGGCTCCGTTCTGCGCAACTACTGTGAACGGTGCGGCGCTTCCTACGATGCGGAATATATTCTGCAGTCGGAGGGCGTGCCGGCGTGTACCTGCGGCGGCAGTATCAAGCCGGATGTGGTATTGTATGAGGAAGGGCTGGATCAGAAGACGCTCTCGGATGCGGTGCATTATATCAGCGGGGCGGATGTGCTGATTGTGGGCGGAACATCGCTGGCGGTCTACCCGGCGGCGGGACTTCTGGATTACTACAGAGGAAAGAAGCTGGTGCTGGTCAACAAGACGCCCACGCCGAGGGATTCGATCGCGGATCTGATCGTGCAGGGAAGCATCGGGGAGATTTTTTCGCAGCTGGACTAAAGTCGATAAGGAGCGGGAGGCCAGGATGGATATTCAGGTTGGAGACGTTTTAAAACTTAAGAAGCAGCATCCCTGCGGTTCCAGGGAATGGGAGGTTCTGCGCATCGGTGCGGATTTTCGCCTGAAATGCAAAGGATGCGGGCACCAGATCATGATAGCCCGCCGCCAGGCCGAGAAGAATGTCAGGGGGATCATAAAGGCACATTGATCGAAAAATCTGCTTGCGAATTTCCGCAGCCTGTGTTATCATAAATAACCGTGATATACTAACATGACGCAAAGTCAATCATCCTTGCTCCGACACCAGTGTGCGGGGCCAGAGACCAAAAGGAGGAAACGAAGCATGAACAAATACGAATTAGCCGTTGTTGTCAGCGCGAAGATCGAAGACGACGAGAGAGCCGCTGTTGTAGAGAAAGCGAAGGCTCTGGTAGAAAGATTCGGCGGACAGATTACCAATGTTGACGACTGGGGTAAGAAGAGGTTAGCCTACGAAGTCCAGAAAATGAAAGAGGCTTTCTACTATTTCATCCAGTTCGACGCGGAGAGCAGTGTTCCGGCAGAGATCGAGAGCCGTATCCGTATCATGGATAATGTCATCAGATATCTGTGCGTAAGACGAGACGAGAAATAGAAAGAGGAATCTATGAACAAAGTAATATTGATGGGGCGTTTGACAAGAGATCCTGAGGTGAGATATTCCCAGGGCGATAACGCTACGGCAGTTGCAAGATATACATTGGCCGTGGACCGCAGATTCAATCGTAATAATGACGACCAGACAGCGGATTTTATCAACTGTGTTGCTTTTGGCAGATCGGGCGAGTTCGCCGAGAAGTATCTGCACAAGGGCACGAAGATTGCGATCACGGGTCGTATCCAGACGGGCAGCTATACCAATAAGGATGGCGTGAAGGTGTATACAACAGACGTTGTAGTAGAAGATCAGGAATTTGCCGAGAGCAAGAACAGTGCCGGAAGCGCTGATAACAGTGGATTTGCTCCTGCAGGCAGACCTGCACCGGCAGCAGCCGGAGACGGTTTCATGAATATTCCTGACGGAATTGATGAGGAACTGCCGTTCAACTAATTGTTTGATTTTAGAAGGAGGCAATAACCATGGCATTTAATAAAACAGACAGGCCGGATTACCCTGCAAAGAAAAAGGGCGGAATGCGCAGAAGGAAGAAAGTTTGTGTATTCTGCGGTAAAGATAATGTGATCGATTATAAAGATACGAATAAGCTGAAAAGATATGTATCTGAGAGAGGCAAGATTCTTCCGAGAAGAATCACCGGTAACTGTGCGAAGCATCAGCGTGCACTGACCGCAGCGATCAAGCGTGCAAGACACGTGGCGCTTATGCCTTATGTTCAGGACTGATCAACTGGCACAGAGCATGACAGAGAATGTTATTGACAGGAGCTTCCGCATCTGAGTGGTGCGGGGCTCCTTTTAAAATGGTGCGTACACTATAATGTCATATCGTAGAGAAAAAAGTCTATATCTTGGAGTAGCATACATCTTCAAAAAATGCTATACTTATGATGGTGTGTAACTAAGGGGCCAGTGCGGCAATTTATACGAATATTTCGGAATGGATGAAAATTGATGAAGAACAGCATTAAGCTAAAAGGAAGAATGAAGTCTTACCTGCAGTCTTCTTTGTATCTGGGTTTTTTACTGATGGCTGTGAATGTCCTGATCTATTTCATAGATTACAGGGCGGGCGTCGTGCTCAGTATTTTTATCGTGCTTTATATTTCCATCATTCTTTATATGATGTTTTATAATAAGCCGGTGATCATGAATGAACTGGTCAGTTTTGCCACGCAATACGGGCAGATCCAGAGAAGACTCCTGCGGGATCTCGAGTTGCCTCATGCGCTGTTGGACGAAGCGGGCAAGGTGATCTGGACCAATATCGCATTTGAGAGGCTGGTCCATCAGGAGAAGGGATACCGCAAGTCTGTCACGACGCTGTTTCCGTCTATTACCAGGGATAAGCTCCCGGGCGGGGAAGGGGAGGACGAGGTCGAGTTTGACGTCGAGTATGAGAACGGCAATTTTATCGCCAAGCTGAAGAAGATCTCCCTGCGCGAGATGGCTGAGAACAGTGATATCATCGAGGCCAAAGGATATGACGGTTATCTGATCGCCCTGTATCTGTTCGACGAGACGGCGCTTAAGATCGCCCTGCGGGAGGTGGACAACCAGTCTCTGGCGGTGGGCCTGATCTATCTGGACAACTATGACGAGGCGCTGGAGAGCGTAGAAGAAGTCAGAAGATCGCTGTTGATCGCGCTGATCGACCGGAAGGTGAATAAGTACATTGCCGCGCTGGACGGCATCTGCAGGAAGCTGGAGAAGGATAAATATTTCGTCATCATGCGCAAGGAGGCGGCGCTGCATCTGCAGGAGAGTCGTTTCGACCTGCTGGAAGATGTGAAGACTGTCAACATCGGCAATGAGATGGCGGTCACGATCAGTATCGGCATGGGCTATAATGGCCTGAGCTATTCACAGAATTACGAGTTTGCGCGCAATGCCATTGATATTGCGCTGGGACGGGGCGGAGACCAGGCTGTAGTCAAGGTGCCGGAGAATGTTACATATTACGGCGGCAAGAGCCAGCAGATGGAGAAGAGCACGCGTGTCAAGGCGAGAGTCAAGGCACATGCGTTTAAGGAGATCGTCGCCGTCAAGGATGAAGTGTATGTTATGGGACACCGGATGGGAGACGCGGACAGCTTCGGCGCTTCTGTAGGCATCTACAGGATTGCCAGGACGCTGGACAAGCCGGCGCATATCGTCCTGAACGATATCGGCAGCTCCATGCAGCCCATGGTGGATATGTTCCGGAATAACAATGAATATGAAGAGGATATGATCATCAATAATGCGCAGGCATTGGAGATGGTAGGCAATAATGCGGTACTGGTGGTGGTGGATGTCAGCAAGCCCAGCATCACGGAGTGTCCGGAGCTTTTGAAGCGCTGTAAATCGGTGGTGGTGCTGGATCACCACAGGCAGGGAGCGGAGATCATAGAGAACGCTACACTGTCCTATATTGAGTCCTATGCTTCATCGGCCTGTGAGATGGTATCGGAGATTCTGCAGTACACCAGCGATACGCTGCGGCTGCGGCCGGAAGAAGCCGACTGTATGTATTCGGGCATTATGATAGATACCAACAACTTTATGACCAAAACAGGCGTCCGGACTTTTGAAGCGGCGGCATTTTTGCGGCGTAACGGCGCCGATGTGACCCGCGTGAGGAAGATTTTCCGGGACGATGCGGCAGAATATAAGGCGAAGGCGTATGCCGTCAGCCATGCGGAGATCTACAGGACATGCTATGCGATCTCGATCTTCCACGGAGACAATCTGGCCAGCCCGACCGTGATCGGTGCGCAGGCTGCCAATGAACTGCTGAATGTCAAAGGGATCAAGGCCAGTTTCATTCTCACGCCGTACAACGGCATGATTTATATCAGCGCACGTTCGATTGACGAGGTGAATGTACAGGTTATCATGGAGAGAATGGGCGGCGGCGGGCATCTTAACATAGCGGGAGCCCAGATTGAGAACGGTACGCTTGAAGAAGGCATTGCCTCGATCAAGAGAACGCTCGACGCGATGATCGCAGAGGGCGAATTAGACGGATGACGGATACACGAGGAGGAGAATATGAAAGTTATATTATTACAGGATGTGAAATCACTTGGTAAGAAGGGCGAGATCGTCAATGTGAGCGACGGCTACGCGAGAAATTTCGTACTGCCGAAGAAGCTGGGCGTGGAGGCCAATACCTCCAATATGAACGATCTGAAGCTGCAGAAGGCCAATGCGGATAAGGTCGCGCAGGAACAGCTGGAGGCGGCCAGAGAGCTTGCCGCGCTGCTGGAGACGAAAGAAGTGGTATTGAAGATGAAGTCCGGAGAGGGCGGCAGGGCCTTCGGTTCGGTCTCCTCGAAGGAGATCGCAGCGGCGGCAATGACACAGTGCGGTCTGGAACTGGATAAGAAGAAGATTCAGCTGCCGGAAGCGATCAAGGCGCTGGGTGTCTATGAAGTGAATGTCAAGCTGCATACGAAGGTGACCGGCAGACTCAAAGTGAAGGTTGTGGAAGAGTAAGCGCGGCAGCCTGCGGGCAAAGAGAGCGGCAGAAGATAAATACAGGCAGGGGACGGACAGATGGAAGAAGCATTGTTAAAAAGAATATTACCGCACAGCATGGAAGCGGAGCAGTCCGTCATCGGCTCCATGATCATGGACAGGGAGGCGATCATCGTAGCTTCCGAGATCGTCCTTGGTGATGATTTTTATAACAAACAATACGGCGTGGTCTTTGATACGATGGTAGAGCTCAACGACGAGGGCAAACCGGTAGATCTGGTCACGCTGCAGGACCGGTTGAAAGAGAAGGATGTGCCGCCGGAGGTGAGCAGTCTGGAATTTATCCGCGATCTGATCACGGCGGTTCCGACATCGGCCAACATCAAGCATTATGCCAATATCGTGGCGGAGAAAGCCACTCTGCGCAGGCTGATCCGCATCAATGAGGAGATCGCCAATACCTGCTACGTGGGCAAGGAAAGTCTGGAGGATATTCTGTCCGACACGGAGAAACGCATCTTCGACCTGGTACAGCGCAGGAATACGGGAGAGTTTGTGCCGATCAGGCAGATCGTCATGAATGCCATGGACAGCATCGAGAAAGCGTCCCACAACAAAGGGAACGTGACGGGGGTGGCCACAGGGTTTCTTGATCTGGATTACAGGACGGCCGGTATGCAGCCTTCTGACCTCATTCTGGTGGCTGCAAGACCTTCTATGGGAAAAACTGCCTTTGTCCTCAATATCGCCCAGTATGTGGCTTTTAAACAGGCAAAAACGGTGGCCATTTTCAGTCTGGAAATGTCCAAGGAGCAGCTGGTGAACCGTCTTTTCTCCATGGAGTCCAAGGTGGATTCCCAGCATCTGCGTACAGGAAATCTCTCCGACGTGGAGTGGGAGAAGCTGATCGAGAGCGCGGGCGCCATCGGCAAGTCGAACCTGATCATAGACGATACGCCGGGTATCAGTATATCGGAGCTGCGTTCCAAGTGCCGTAAATATAAGCTGGAACATAATCTGGAGATGATCATCATCGACTACCTGCAGTTGATGTCAGGCAGCGGCAGGTCCACCGATTCCAGACAGCAGGAGATCTCGGATATTTCCCGCTCCCTCAAGGCGCTGGCCAGAGAGCTGCATGTGCCGGTGATCGCCTTATCGCAGCTGAGCCGTGCGGTGGAGCAGAGACCGGATCACAGGCCGATGCTGTCAGACCTGCGTGAGTCCGGCGCGATCGAGCAGGATGCCGACGTGGTCATGTTTATCTACAGAGACGATTATTACAATAAAGATACCGAAAAAAAGGGAATTGCGGAGATCATCATCGCGAAGCAGAGAAACGGCCCCATCGGTACAGTAGAGCTTGTATGGCTGCCAGATTTCACCAAATTTGCGAATCTGCAAAGATAAAGGAAATACCAGAGAAGAAAGAAAGTATCAAAAAACAGAAGATATACGCGCAGGCAGCGGCTGCCTGACGCGGGAGAGACACGAAAGAGACGAAACCTTTAACAGAGGGGCAGTCTCTTTTTTTGATCCCACAGCATTGGGACCTGAGCGGGACAGGAACTGGCGGCAGACCCGTACAGTGTCATATGCCGGCTGTGACAGAAGTCTGGAAAGGAGAAAAGCATGGAAGAGAAGACAATTTACTACATTTCGGAGGCGGCCAAAAAGGTACAGGTGGAGAGCCATGTGCTGAGGTACTGGGAGGATGAGCTGGAGCTTCCCATCATGCGCAACGAGATGGGCCACCGCTATTATACAGAGCAGGACATCAGGAAACTGCAGGAGATCAAGCAGCTGAAAGAGCAGGGGCTGCAGCTGAAGGCGATCCGGACGATCCTTTTCCGGATGCCGGGTAAGATCAGTGAGAAAGCGGAGGATATTCTTATGCAGCAGGTAAGTCAGAAAACAGCAGAAAAAGTGCAGGAGACACAGAATATGCAGGAAGACCTGGAAGGCGGGGAACCGGGGGCGGCTGCAGAGTCGTTGGCGCAGTGGGACGGTTTATCAGGACAGACGGCACAGTGGGACAGGTCATCGGAACAGCCGGCACAGTGGGACAGGGCATCAGAGCAGCCGGTGCAGTGGGACAGGCCGTCGGAACAGCCTCTGCAGTGTGGTGGGCTATCGGAGCAGACAACGCAGTGTGACAGTGCGCCGGACAAGACATCCCGGCCCGCGCAGGCAAAGGACCCGGTAAAATCGGCAAAAATGCAGGACGATGACGGTACAGAAACAGCGGCGGAAGGGCATGAGGAGGCAGTGAAGACGGATATGACAAAGTTCCAGATCAGCGAAGGCAGAGAACAGATCGATATTGACAGGCCGCAGCGGTTTATCGTGGCGCTGTCGAAAGAGAAAGAAGAGGCGGCGGCGCAGGAACCGCAGCTGGATGATGCGGACAGGAGCAGGAAGGCGGCAAGGCTCCAGTATCTGCTGCAGCATATGATCACGGAGGCGGTCAAGTCGGCCAACAGAGAGCTGTGTACGGACGTAAAAGAGAGCATATTGAAGGAGCTCGATTACCAGTTCCGGATGCAGGAAGAGCGGGACGAAGAGCGCTGGAAAAAGGAAGAAGAACATTACAGGAAGATCGATGAAATGATCAGGGAGCGCCACAGGCCGAAGGAAAGGCTGGTCAGAGGAAAAAAGAAATCCCCCGTCAAGGACGATCCGATCAATCTATGATCTCGTCACCCGTAACGGGAGAAATGAGTCCGCTTCGACTCTTACGGTCAATTAACCCTGTTCGATAGAACCTGTAGGGCATGCGCCAGCGCAGGAACCGCAATCGATGCACTTAGCCGGGTCGATCTCGAACTTGCCGTCGCCCATGCTGATAGCGCCTACCGGGCACTGTGCCTCACAAGCGCCACAAGATACACAGCCGTCATTAATTACGAATGCCATATTGATATCCTCCTTATGTTATGAAACTATATGAGATTGATATAAATTTATCAACTATGCTTCTATTTTAATATAAAAGAAGGCAAGATACAAGAGGCAATTATTCCAATTCTTCGCGACGTTTGCGGATACCGTCCAGGATCACCTTTTTCTTCTCGATCAGCTTATTCTTGTCCATGGGCTCTACACCGTCCAGCTTGTATGCCATGCCGAGCTTCTCATATTTCGGCTTACCCATCGTGTGGTAGGGCAGGGCATCCAGCGCTTTGAGGTTGGTAAAGGCGCCGATGAAATAGCCGAGCTGGTACAGATACCTGTCGTCATCGGTGATGCCGGGAACGATGACGTGTCGGATCCACATGTCCACATGCTTCTCGTTCAGATATTCCGCGAAAGCGAGGATTCCGTCATTGGGCTGGGAAGTCAGCTCTTTATGTTTCTCGGGATCAATGTGTTTGATGTCGAGCATCACCAGATCTGTCATCGTCATCAACTCGTCCAGTTTGGCAAGCCATTCGGGATTGGCATTCTTCTTGTAGGCGATGCCTGAGGAGTCGATACAGGTATGGATATTCTTCTTCTTTGCCAGACGGAACAGATCCAGCAGGAAATCGACCTGCATCAGGGGTTCTCCGCCTGTCACGGTGATACCGCCGCCTTTGTAGAAGCTGATATTGCGCTCGTACTGTTCGATAATGTATGCCGGTTCCATCAAAGTACCGCCGTTCATTTCCCAGGTATCGGGATTGTGGCAGTACGCGCAGCGCATGGGACAGCCCTGCACAAATACGACGAATCTGACGCCCGGCCCGTCTACGGTGCCGAAACTTTCTAAGGAGTGTATTCTACCCTGCATAAGTTAAACCCTTCTTTCTGTTCGAATATTTATAGTATAACCCTTACCGGTCAAAAAAACCAGACTTTTCGCATATAAGAAAGCCAGAGAGCGGGCTCCCTGGCTTTCGGATCATCTGATCAAACTGCTTACGCTGTCATCCGTGCAGTCCTTTGCCGGTGCAGATTAAACTGACTCGTGGAAAGTACGGGAGATAACGTCTGCCTGCTGTTCCGGTGTCAGCTTGATGAAGTTAACTGCATAGCCGGATACGCGGATCGTCAACTGAGGATAGTTCTCGGGATGCTTCTGAGCGTCCAGTAAGGTATCTCTGTTGAGTACGTTAACGTTAAGGTGATGGCCGCCTTTTGTTGCATAACCATCCAGTAATGATACTAAGTTATCTACCTGAGCATTTGCTGCCATTGTTGTTTCCTCCTTGTAATTTGAAATTGAAATTTGCATCGTCAATTCATGTGAATTGATCTATTTGTAGTCATCGAGCCCCTCCTGGAGAGTCGGGACGCTGCAGGCAAGGGGTGTACGGGAACAATCCGTACAGCCCATTGTCTGGACATTTTTTGAAGTCTCAGCTTTGTCATCGACATCTACATTCACGTGTCCGACACCCTGTGCCATACCGGAATCCATCATCTTGACAAAGTCATCGATCATCTGTTTGTTATCCATATATTCATCTTCCTTTCATATATGGAGGATTATTTGTTCAGGTCTAATTCAAGATCACCTGCAAATACCTGATCCTCTTTACCAAGAGCGCCCGGAATGATGGTGAAGGTATTGGAGATACCATCCTGTGCATCATTGAACGGAAGTTTGGATACGGAAGACAGGGAAGCTACTGCACCATGTGTATCACGGCCGTGCATCGGGTTAGCGCCCGGAGCGAAAGGCTGGCCTTTCTTACGTCCGTCAGGTGTGTTACCTGTAGCCTTACCATAAGTTACATTGGAAGTAATGGTAAGGATAGAAGTTGTAGGAACACCGTTTCTGTAGGTATGATGTCTTCTGATCGCCGTCATGAATTTGTGAACGATCTCCTGAGCAATCTCATCTACGCGGTCATCGTCGTTACCATATTTCGGGAAGTCACCGGTTGTCTTGAAGTCAACAATGATGCCATCCTCGTCTCTGATCGGCTCAACCTTAGCGTATTTAATAGCGGATAAGGAGTCAGCTACGATGGAGAGACCTGCAACACCTGTTGCAAAGTAACGTTTAACGTCTCTGTCATGCAGAGCCATCTCAGCTCTCTCATAGCAGTATTTATCATGCATATAGTGAATGATGTTGAGCGTATTAACATATACGTCTGCCTGCCATTCCATCATATCGAGGAATTTATCCAGAACATCATTGTACTCAAGAACATCGCCTGCAACAGGACGATATTTCGGGCCAACCTGTTTCTTGGTTACTTCATCAACACCGCCGTTTAATGCGTACAGCAGACATTTTGCAAGGTTAGCACGTGCGCCGAAGAACTGCATTTCCTTACCGATAACCATGGAAGATACGCAGCATGCGATACCATAATCATCGCCGTGTGTCACTCTCATCAGATCATCGTTCTCATACTGGATGGAAGAAGTCTGGATGGACATCTTAGCACAATATTTCTTCCAGTTCTCAGGAAGTCTTGTGGACCAGAGAACTGTTAAGTTAGGCTCCGGAGAAGGTCCTAAGTTGGTCAATGTGTGCAGATAACGGAAGCTCATCTTTGTTACCATCGGACGACCATCAACGCCAACACCGCCGAGGGACTCTGTTACCCATACCGGATCGCCTGCGAAAATCTGGTTGTACTCAGGTGTACGAGCAAATTTGATCAATCTCAGTTTCATGATGAAGTGATCAACGAACTCCTGAATCTGCTGCTCTGTGAATGTGCCGTTTGCAAGATCTCTCTCAGCATAGATATCAAGGAATGTAGATGTACGTCCGAGGGACATAGCAGCACCATTCTGCTCTTTAACGGAGCACAGATATCCGAAGTAAGTAGCCTGAATAGCTTCCTGTACGTTAGTAGCAGGTTTGGAAATATCACAGCCGTAAGAAGCAGCCATCTCTTTCATAAGCTTAAGAGCAACCATCTGCTCGGAAAGCTCTTCACGAAGACGGATCACATCGTCTGTCATAACGCGGCCCGTAGAATCTTTCTGAGCCATCTTGTCTTCGATCAGTCTGTCGATACCGTACAGAGCAACACGTCTGTAGTCGCCAATAATACGTCCACGACCGTATGCATCCGGAAGACCTGTGATAATGTGGGAAGAACGGCAAGCTCTCATCTCTGCATTGTATGCATCGAAACAACCTGCGTTGTGTGTTTTTCTGTGTGTGGAGAAAAACTCGCTGATTTCAGGATCTACTTCGTAGCCGTTGTCGGAGCAAGCTTTCTCTGCCATTCTGATACCGCCGTAAGGCTGTAAGGAACGTTTAAAAGGCTTATCAGTCTGGAAACCTACGATCGTCTCTTTACTCTTGTCCAAATAACCCGGGCCGTGAGATGTGATGGTAGATACAACCTTGGTATCCATATCCAACACGCCGCCTGCTTCACGCTCCTGCTTCTGTAATTCAAGAACCTGTGCCCATAAGTCTTTTGTGTTCTGTGTAGCCTCAGCTAAGAAAGATTCGTCACCATCATAAGGGTGATAGTTTCTCTGGATGAAGTCACGAACGTTAACTTCTTTGTCCCATTTGCCGCCTACAAAATCTGTCCATTCTGGTCTCATTTTGAAATAGCCTCCTATCAATGATTATTTTGTTAAATTTTTGACATTTTTATTAAAATGCCGAAAAATGCTTATCCAGTACACATATTATATGTTATGCCAAGCGTTAGAGTCAAGTCAGGCTTTGTACTTTTTCTTATACAAATGCCATATTTCTGTGGAAAATTTGTGAAAATTGTATGTAAAAAAGATATTGTTCAAACAATGTAGATGCTTTGGGGATCATTTGAATTTCGAAAACGGTATTCCGGTGGAAAGACCGGCAGAATTTGGAAGGTGTTGGCGGTTGCGGTCTAATATGTAATTTGATATAATTTATCATATTTTAATTTATTTCTGCACGGCATTTTTCTCAACTTTGTTGGCCGACGGAGCCAACGAATCTGTATCGATGAGAGCCTTTTTCTCCTGACTTGATATTTCATTATAATAATTTGCAGCAAATCCCGGAACATTTTGAGAGGGCCGTATGAGAAAGGCCGTTGTACGTAAAAAGGTATATATAATATGGTAAGAAAGCATACACGAAGATATATTTGCAAAAGAATTATGGCAGCCTTGACAGCGGCAGCACTGCTGTGCGGTGTGCCGCAGATGCCGGAGGGGATTCTACGGGCAGAGGCAAAAAACAGAGAGTCAGTGTCGGAAAATGGTCTTGCCAATGAGACGGATCAGGAACCGGACAGTGTGGACTTGGACAGGGAATCACACGGCGATGCCGATGATATGGAAGCAGAACCGGAGCAGCAGGAATTACAGAATTCACAGATACAGAATCCACAGAATGTGGAGGATGGGATGGAACTGCTGCATATCGGGCAGATAAGGACAGCGGATAGGGAATTTGAACAGGATGATTTTGGGGAAGTGATTGCGCAGGCCATCTATATGGGGGATGCGTACGCTGATGATACATATGCCTATGATCAGCCTATTTTGCTTATGGGAACTTCAGAGGTGCGTTTGTTTGTGAACCGGGAGATTACCGCATTGCCGGAGGAGGACATGCTTATATGGAGCATTCTCTGCGGAGAAAGCGGTACGGCGCCGGGGACGACAAATCTTGTGGATGAGGAGGACGACTGGACAGAATTTGAGAAAGCAGATTTTGCACCGGGGTTTACGGTGCGGGAAGAAGAGGATGAGAACAGCATCTATTATAAGACGCTTTTGATCAGTGCTGCAGAGAATCCCCCGGATGAGGACAGCGATTATTACATCAGGGCAGAATACCGGAGTGTGAAAGATGCCAGAGAGCATGTGGCCATGACAACGCTGCCGGTGATCATGGCGGCGCAGGAAAGCACAGATCCGGAAGAACCGGAGAGTGAGACGGACGAAGAAAGCGCAGGTTCGGAAGAATCGAAGAATGAGACGGATGAGGAGAGCGTGGAGGCGGAAACCGAACAGGTGGAAGCGGCGGACGAGCAAACAGATCACATGGATTTCGAGACGGCGCAGGATATAAGGGCGAATCCGGATAATGAAAGCAGCGCAGTGCATAAGCAGGAGGAAACTGTCAGGGCGGACGGTGAGAAAGAGAGTCTGACAGTTTCCGGCAATAGTGTGGAGACATCTACGCCTGCGGAGCCGGCAGGGGAGCAGGATGTGGCTGGCAGTCAGCGGGATCAGGTGACAGAAGGGGAGGATGCTCCTAATAGTCCGGCACGGATTGATAAATTGACGCTGAATAAAACCAGGGTTGTATTGAATCCTGGGGATATGCTCAGACTGTCTGCTACGGCCGTACCGGAGGTGCCCGCTCACAAGATGATCTGGCACAGCAGCGCGCCGGATACGGCAGGCGTTGACGAGACAGGGCTTATCATCGCACTGGCGCAGGGACAGACCAGGATCAGTGTGGAGTGTGGGGGACAGGAAGCTTATGCCGACATTGAAGTGGTTCTGACGGATGCGGAGAAAAATCAGGATCAGCCAAAAGATGATGATGGAAATGTCATTGCAATTTCCGATGAAGTCTGGATTGCCGGATTTGAGAAAGAGAGTGATGCGCTCACTTATTCCGGGGGCAGAGTGACGCAGAAGCTTAGAATTTACCACAAAGGACGGCTTCTTAAGGAAAAGACGGACTATGTGCTTTCCTACAAAAATAACATAAATGCGGCCGCCTGCGATTCGGCTAAGGCGCCCTCTGTAACGGTTACCATGAAAGGCCAGTACAGCGGCGGACGCACGCTGTATTATACGATTGCGCCGAAAGATTTGGGAGAGAGCGGTGTTCAGGGCTATGAACAGGTCGTTACATACGGTAAAAAAATAAAAATCCCCGCGCCTGCACTGTATGATGGCAGCAGAAAGCTTGCTGGCAGTAAGGATTATGTCTGTGATTACAGCACCTTGCCTGCGGGCTATACCAAGGGAGATTCTTATGAGAATGGTGTGATATATGAGTACACGGTCAGGGGCAAAGGCAACTATACCGGTTCTCTCACGATGGAGCTGGCAGTGATCAGGGATAAAAATCTCAATTTCGGATCGGCGGCGGTCAGTTTGGACCAGAAACAGTATTCTTATCGGGGTATACCACTGTCAAAAGAGGATGTCAGGATCCATTCGGTAAAGTTTGGCAAAAAGATTCTGGATGCCGGATTGTATGAGTATGCCGTATATGCCCAAAGCGCAGGAACCGGTCTGGTAGAGATCTATCCGTCGCAGGCCGGCAGGGAGGCCGGATACCGTGGAATGAAAAAACTGACGATCAAAGTGACCGGAGACCGGAGCATCAAGACCGTGCAGATGGGAGACGCATGGCAGGAGAAGATTATTTTTGCCCGGAATCAGGAAAATGGCGGCGGTATCTGCCAGGACAAAACAGGCGTGCTTGTCTATGGAGACGACAGGGAGCCGCTTGTGGAGGGGACAGATTATACCGTTAAGTACAGCGGACATAAGAAAGCCGGAACAGCAACGGTCACTTTTACAGGCAGAGGAAGGTATACCGGTTCTTTGAAAAAGAAGTATAAGATTCTTCCCAATACGAATCTGCAGATCACGTGGCAGGATACGGATGCGGACGGGAAACCTCTGGCGGTCTATCGTAAGGGCGGAGCCGTTCCTCGTTTTGAAGTGGCTGCTCTTTTGCAGGGGGAAGAACCGTGTGTGCTTAAGTCCGGAACGGACTATTCTGTGAAAGTATCCAATAATAAAAAAACGGGTGTTATGACATGTACGGTGACCGGGAAAGGAAATTATAAAGGATACCGCAGTGTCACGATGGTGGAGGTAGTCTGTGCAGATATCAGCCGGGGCACTATATCTCTTCCCGATAAACAGTACAGCAGCAGGAAAAATGCGTGGAAAGCTGCGGTGACGATCAAAGACGTAAACGGGAAGAAACTGGCGGCCGGGACAGATTATGACAGGAAGCTGGAGTACCGCTATGCCGGCATGGAGGACGGACAGCCTCCGAGGGCCGGGACGATCGTGTACGTGACGGCAGTGGGAATCCGCAATTATGCGGGCTCGTCTGTTACCGGAAGCTATCGGATCTATAATACGAATATCGGTAAACTGACGGTTGTCATAGATCCGCAGACCTATACGGGCAGAGAGATTGAGTTGTCTGCCGATGATATTCATGTGTATGCTAATAAAAACGATGCGAAGAAAGGGCAGGAAATTGGGACACCCTGCTACCGGATCATCAGATACAGCAATAACACAAAAGCGGGTACTGCCAAAGTAGTGCTGCAGGGAATTGAGGGGTATGGCGGAACACGGACATGTTCCTTTAAGATTCATAAGAAAAAATATCTGACGGTGCGGGTCGGCAGGGTGACGCTGGATGCCGGAACGATTTCCCTCGGCGCCGGAAACAGCAGGCAGCTTACTGCATCGATAGCGCCGGAAGACGCATGGAATAAGACCATATTATGGAAGACTTCCAACAGTAAGGTTGCGACAGTTGACAAAGAGGGCGTGGTCACGGCCATAAAGGCGGGGACGGCAACTATTACGGCGACAGCTCAGGACACAGGCAGGAAAGCAACGTGTAAAGTCAAAGTATCGGTGATTCCGGTGACAGATTTTGTGCTGAATACGGAAGAGATCCGACAGTCACAGGGAACACGGTATCAGCTTCTGACAAGGAATGTACAGCCCCAGGGAGCCACATACGCTACAATTCGGTGGAAAAGTACAAATCCGGAGATTGCGTCTGTGGATGCTAATGGTATGGTTTCGCTCAATAAGGCGGGAATGGCTGTCATAGAGGCCTATGTCGACCAGACCAGAATCGTCAGAAAATGCATGGTGTTTGTGGACAGTGGAAAGGAAGAGACGGCGCCCGAGGGAAAGTATCTCACACCGCAGATGTTCAGGACCTGTGATGACAAAGACGATACGAAAGCATTCAATGAAGCCGTCAAAAATTTAAGCAAGGATCAGGATACCTTATACGTTCCGGCAGGAACTTACTATATTGACGCCTGTACGGGGATCGAGCTGAAAAGCCATATGAAATTGATCATGTCGCCGGACGCCGTGTTGAAAGCCATTGCCAATTCCAGTGAATTCTATAATATCATTCACGTGCAAAATGCCGGGTATGTGACGATTTCCGGAGGAAAGATCGTGGGAGAGCGTTATGAGCATGGCAGCAGGGCAGGTGAATGGGGCATGGGAATCGGCATCTACGACAGTAATGACATTACAATAACAAATGTTACTATCTCTGACTGCTGGGGAGATGGTATATATATCGGTTCCCACCATGAAAAGATATTGCCGGCAGGGTGCAATCAGATTACGGTGAAAAACTGCACGCTGGTCAATAACAGAAGAAATAACATGTCGATCGTGAGCGCAAAACACGTGACTGTGGACAGGTGTGCATTTTACAATGCGGGAGGGACAGATCCCGAGTTTGGAATTGATATTGAACCGAATAATGTCAATAATCCCTGTGAAGATATTATGATCTCCTATTCTACTTTTGAGGGAAACGGGCAGGGCAGCATCGGGATCATTACGCCGTCTAAAGATATTTGGATCCACCGCTGTACGATGAACGGGGATTTTATCAATTATGCCGGGACGGATGTGGTGCTCTCCAAGTCGGTTATTCGCGGGCAGATGAATGCAAGGATCGGCGTCTCGTTAGAGGGTGGCACGATCATCAACGACGGCGGGGAAGAGGAAGATCTGTTAGTGGCTTCTTTCCATGCGGATGAGGGAGGCCATACTTTTGGAAAATATGGAATTGACAGTTCCAATGCGATGTCCTGCAATGTGATCGAAGACAACGCCAGCCCGTCGGGAAAGGCTTTGTGTCTAAGGCGCGAGTCACAGGGCACGCGGGAGGCGGGATTCTATATGAACCTCAGTGACTTGACAGGACAGACGGCTTACGTATTGGAGAAAGGCGCCGTTTACAGATTTGAATATGTTGTGAAAGGAACCGGGCAGTGGGGCATTAAGACCGATCAGACAGGATGGTATCCCTGCGTTCCCATGGAGGACAAATTCCGTACCGGTTCGGTGACATACAAAGCCGGGAGCGCAAGATCATGCAGGCTCATATTGTATGCGGTAGACCGAACGAAAGACATGTATCTGGAAGTGGAATCGATCAGGATCTATAAGGTGCGATAGGTATGGCGGCAGGCGCAGACAGCTTGACGATAAGGCCTCTTTATCTTATAATCTATTTGTTGCAAAATAGGATGCATTTTTTGAGGATTTACAAGGCATTCTATTCTTAATTCTATTATATTCTATTATTTTATAGAAGATACGGAGGTATGATGATGGCACAGATTAGTAAAGATACAACCATTGGCGAAGCGCTGAGAATGAATCCTGACATTGCACCGGTACTCATGGAGATCGGGATGCACTGCCTTGGCTGTCCGTCTGCCCAGGGCGAGACACTGGAAGAGGCCGCTATGGTGCATGGCATTGCGGTGGATGACCTGATGAGTAAGATTGCGGCCGTAAGCGAATAGGTGGCTGCAGAATAGAATATTTTACAGTTCGATGGATTTACGTTGCAAAGGCTGCTGCATGGGTTACATGCGGCAGCCTTTCAGTTTTTGAACTTGTGACCAGATAGTCTGCGCGGCGGTGGATCTGTCGGCAGATTCGGAATATATTTTTTGAAGTTCCGATACAATCTGTGCATCACTGCAGCGGGAAACTGCTGCATACAGCCAGTAGAGTTGTATTTTGGCGTGAAGTGTCCTTGGAGGACGGTATTTGATCCAATTTAAAATGTCAAAGCAGGCATTGATATTCCTGCTGTTCGGATACTTAGTCATTAGCGCGCAGACGTGGTATTTGTAGAAATCAAGAACTTGGTTGAGAGTGGCGATGGTTGTCAGTTTTGCCTGTTTCAGAAATAGGGGATCGCTGCTTTCTTCAGTTATTTCTTTGATGTAGTGCAGTCCCTCGCTTAAAAGGATGTCCGTATCAGGTAGAATCGCCCTGAAAGAATGCGGGGGATCTGCGCTTTGGTTTTGCATATGGTTGAGAGGATCGGACAGCGCCTTTTTCCAGAAATTAAAAGCATCCATGACTTGGGCAAGCTGTTGTGTGGACATGGAATTGCTGTGTCTGCTTAGGAGCAGCTCCATGTCGTCGGCATGGAACTGGTAGGGACATCCATCTGTGACCTGCGGGTTAAATGAGATGGGTAAAGGGGAGAGCCTGCCAACAAGAATATCATCTTTTTCCGGTAGGAGCAGGGAATGGTTCGACTGTAAATTTAGTATGTTGGCATGTCGCAGCAGCATATTGTCTGAGGACTGGAAAATAGCTGTAAAAGTCAGGAAATAGCCGAATAGATTGTCAAAAGTTGATGTTTTCATGGACGGTTGCTCCTGTCAAATATTTCGTTTTAAAAATTCAGTTGGCGTGCACTGATACATTTTATGGAAAACCGAGTAGAAGTAACTTAAATTATTAAATCCGGCAATATAGCAGATTTCCGAGATGGAATGCTGTTGGGACAGCAGCAGTTCGCATACATAGTTCATCCGTTTACTGTTTACATACTCTGTGGGGGACATTTGGAAATATTTTTGGAAAGAACGTATAATATGGGGCTGTGAATAATTGCACAGCTCATAGATACGTTTTGTGCCCTCGATATAATTATCTCGCACGCTCATTTGTTTATCCAGGTGAATCATCCACTGTGGGATTCGCTGTGACTGAAGCCGAATGCACGGATTTCCGTCCATAATTAAAGGATAGTAGATGGCGGAAACAAAAGAGCGAAAGAGTGTGCGGCATTTCCGGCTTGGAAACAGCTTCGAGAGTTTACCGAGGCAGGCGACCAAATATTCAAATTCATCCCCTGTAATTTCCAGGTGAATGGGTAGTTCCGGCTCGGTGATGACGGAAAGCGGAATTTCCAGATAACGCAGTATGGGAATGAAATCTTCGGGGAGATATCCCACATTGAATATTTTAAAATCAAAATAGTTAAAAGCTTTGTAACAATGTATGTCGTTTGGACGTATATATACGAGGGAGCCTTTTGACAATAACTGGCTTGTACCGTTTATTTCATGAATTGCTTTGCCGCTGACTACCAGAAACATCTCATAAAAATCATGGGTGTGGAGCGGAAAAGTCTCAGCAACGCTTTCATGATATATGGTATGGGGTCCAAATTCTTTTTCTTCTCTTGGAAATTCAATACAGATCGGTTTCATAATGTTAATTATACCGCATATAAATTGCTTGTAAATTGAAGTTATTGGAAAATATCAATATAGCATAGAAACATGATGATTTAAAAGAGGACAGGCAATACATAGCGAGATAAGATATAGAAAATCAAATTTTAAATGTTAGCGCTAAACAGATACTTTAACGATAGGAGGATTGGATTTATGAGAAAGCAACTTATGTCAGTTGTGTTGTCGTCCGCTCTTATGGCGGCTGCGTTGTCAGGCTGTGGTAATACAGGCGCAGGGCAGACGGAGATGGACAATACAAAGCCCGCAGCGGCGGCGGATGAGACTAATGCCGAAAGTGTAGAGACGGCAGCAGAGGGCAGTATAACTTTAACTATGGCATTCCATAATACGGAAGAGTTTTATGAGGAAAGCATTGTACCGATCGTGGAGGAGTTTAAAAAACTTCACCCGGAGGTAAAAGACATCACATATACAACGCTCAGCGGTATGGGGGACGAACAGCAGGTGACCAGGCTTACCGGCGGACAGTATGAGGATATCGTTCTCGTCCCGACAATATTGTTGGCAAGTGAATGGGGCAATTATTTCGCGCCTCTTGGCGATGCGTCAGAAATGGCAGAAAAATATTATTATGGAGACTATATGCAGTATGAGGGGCAGTGTTACGGCATCCCCATCGGGGTTGTGTATGAAGGGCTGCTCTATAATAAGAAAGCGTTGGATCAGTATTGCGGTGGGAATGTACCTAAAACGTTGGATGAACTGATGGAGGATTGTGAGAAATTGAAAGAAAACGGCGTCACAGGCTTCTATACCAATGCGGGTTCCATCTGGACGATGCGTTATTGGGATAACCTTGCCATTACCATGTCTGACGATCCGGACTATGCCAACAAAATTGTTACCACACAGGAGCCTTGGGCGGAGGGCAGTTCCCTGCGTGATGCGGCGGATTTATTGGCACAGCTTACGGCTGGCGGCTATTTGGAACCGGATGTGGTAACTGCTGATCAGTGGGATGTGTCCCTGACTTCTTTGGGGAGCGGACAAACTGCTTTCATGTTTACGGGGACATGGGCCCTTTCCCAGGCGCAGCAGCATGCGGTAGACGCCGGGTTCTCGGCGGATGATATCGGGTTTGCGCCGTTTCCGTATAAGAATGATGTCAGCGCTGACAATAAACTGAATCTGCGGGTGGCGCAGGATGTATTCCTGGGCGTGAACAAAAATTCTGAGAATCTGGATTTGGCAAAAGAATTCTGCACATTTTTCTGTGAAAGGGTTTCTCTGGCCATGGGCATGAATGAGATTATGATTGAGGGCGGCAAGAACCAGCCGGATCTGGCATTCCTGCAGGATTTGGATTACGTCCAGACATATACCTCGCCGGCGAGGGACAGCCAAATTGCGGAGATGGCAGGCATTGCAGGCATCGATGTATATAACTTCGACGGGTACTTACTGGATTACGTGATCCTGCCTGTATTAAACGGCGGCGAGCCGGAATATGACAAGTTAAACGATGCATGGAAGAAGAACTTCTAGTCTTGTATGAGATATCTATCCTGACCAATGGAGAACGTTCTGCTGAGGCGTTCTCCATTGATATTTTACATGACAACGCTTTAGTTTGTACATTTGCATGGAGAAAGAGGGGACAGAATGGCTAAGATCAATCGGTTGGCAGCAAAAAGAAACAGAGAGAGAAGAAAAATCATCATCGCATTCCTGGCGGTACCGCTTGTATTTCTGCTTTATTTTACGGTATATCCGGTGGTGACAATGCTTCTGTATAGTTTTACGGATTGGAAAGGATCCGCTACGCCTTTCCGGGTTCTGGGCATTAAGAATTATGTGGAAATCTTTACCACCGATACGTACCGTAATATTTTCAGGACGGCGGCCTATTATTTTTTGGCGGGAATTGTCCAACAGCTGCTTTCTCTTTTTCTGGCGGTCATTATGAATAAGAAGCTGCATGGAAGCAGTATTTTCAAAGGGTTTATTTTTTTCCCGTTTATTATGAATGGCGTGGCGGTTTCCATGGTATTCAGGATGTTTTATCAGATCGGGGGAGGGTTGGACGTGTGGCTTGAGGCTGTAGGGCTGGGACGGTACATTAAAGTCTGGATGACGAATCCTGACACTTCCAATATATGTCTGGCATTTATTTATCTATGGAAAAATATAGGTTACAGTTTCCTGATCTATTTGGGGACGATGCAGTCTGTGTCGGGAGAATACTATGATGCCGCAGCCATTGACGGGGCAGGGACGTGGATGCAGTTTAAAGAAATTACCTTTCCTGCGATTAAGATGATCATTGGTATGATGGTCACGCTGTCTATCGTAGGTTCCATCTCTGTTTTTGATATTCCGTATGTTTTGACCAATGGCAGGAACGGTACAAACTCTTTTGCGACAACATTGGTGGAGACGGCATTTACTTACAGCAGGTATGGGCTTGCCTGTGCAATGGCCATTATTATGCTGGTGATCGCGGGTATAGTAATGGTTTTCAAAAACCTGGCGTTTCAGGAGGAGAATGACAATGGCTATAGCAGATAAGGGAAAGAAATATATTTTTACGATATGTAATTATGTTATTCTGTGTGGTATGGTTTTCGTGGTGTTATATCCGATGTTGGGCGTCTTTTTTGCCTCTTTCAAAACACAGGCGGAGTACTTGTCCACATCGAGCATGCAGCCACCCGAGGATTGGATGAATTTCAGTAATTTTTATCTGGTATTTACCCGGGGAAATGTGGCGGCGGGTTTGGTTAATACAGCAGTCATCACCGTGGCGGCCTGTATCACGTCCACACTTTTAAACACAATGGTTGCATTCTGTCTGACCAGGTTTGATTTTCGGGGTAAAAATTTATTGGACAGGTTTTATATGGTAGCGTCGTTTGTTCCATCCATTATAGTCCATCTGATCATATTCAAGGATTTTGCGGCGGCGGGATTGGTAAATAATCTGGTCAGTATCATTATCCTCTATACGGGTGTTGATATTGTTACTCTTTATCTGTATAAACAGTATTTTAGTCAGATATCGGTTTCTGTGGACGAGTCTGCGATCATGGATGGCTGTTCTTATTTCAGGGTATATTGGAATATTCTGCTTCCCATGGTGCGCCCTGCGGTCACAACGGCATGTATCATTAAGATTACATATATCTATAACGATTTTTACACGGCGTTTCTATACCTTCCGGCTAAAGAAAAAGGAGTCATGTCAACGGTGCTGTATCGTTTTATAGGCCCTTATTCTTCACAGTGGAGCGTGATCGCCGCGGGGATTATTGTGGTGACGATCCCGGTTTTTACAGGGTTTATTTTTGCCCAGAAACAAATCTATAAAGGATTCTCGGATGGGGCAGTGAAAGGATAGAATGTGATATGGTGATCGAGGTAAAATTGGGGGAAGAAAACGGGGAAGTCAGCGAGAATATATATGGACAGTTTATAGAACATGCATTGGATTGTATTGAGGGAGGGATATATGATCCCCAGAGTGAATTTGCGGATAACAACGGCATCCGCCGGGATGTGGTGGAACTGGTTCAGGGGCTTTCTCCTTCCGTGATCCGGTTTCCGGGCGGGACTATGATATGCCAGTATCATTGGGAAGATGCGGTGGGGCCGAAAGAGGGTCGAATCTGGCGGAAGAATTTAATCTGGGGCGGAGAACTGGATCCGGGATTCGGGACGGCGGAATTTGTGGACCTGTGCCGTAAGGTAGGGGCCGAACCGATGCTTTGTGTGAATATGGTGAGTGGGACGGCAGAGGAAGCGGGAAACTGGGTGGAGTACTGTAATGGGACAGGTAACAGTTATTATGCGCAGCTTCGCCGGCAGCATGGTCATGAGGAACCTTTTGACGTAAAGTATTGGTGCATCGGCAACGAGAGCTATTCGGAACCCGACATGGGTATTCATCATGATGTGAAGCTCTATATCCGGGATGCCATGGAGTTTATCAAGCGCATGAAACTGACGGATGGGTCTATCAAAACAGTGGTGGTTGGATGCGACCAAAAACAGTGGAATGAGGCTGTCCTGGAGGCGCTACATACCGTTACGGACTATTTTTCACTGCATTATTATGCTTCAGCAAAAGAGGGAAGATTCTATGAACCGTTTGAGGGAGAAAAGAAATTGCAGGAAATAATTGATGGGATTACCGAATCCATCAGTGCATACCCGGATCAAGTAAGCGGATTTAATCCGTGGTATCGGTTTCCGCCAAGACAGGACAAGATTAAAATAGCGGTGGATGAGTGGAATATATGGGATTTTGAAAACAATGAGGTATATGGGCTGAAGCCGGTATATTGTTGGCGCGATGCGTTGTGGAGCGCAAGCATGCTCAATTTATTTATCAAGACGCCTGAGATTGGGATGGCCAATATGGCACAGATGGTAAATGTACTTGCACCGATCATGGCAGATCAGGAAAGTGCATGGATGCAGGCTACAGCATATCCGTTTATGTATTACACAAAATATATGACAGGAAAACGCATTTTGTTAGGTTACAGTTCTCCGTTGATCGAGGGCACAAAGGGGGTTCAGGCGCTCAGCATTGCGGCGGTCCGCAAGGGAGACAGGACGTGTGTGGCGGTAGTGAACAGAGATTTAGAACAGCGCTATGACGTAAGATTTTCGCGTGTGGGGGCAGGAACGGCAAAGATACAAAAGATCACTGTGCTGACGGGAAACGCGCCGGACGCGGTATGCAGCAAGGATCAAAACTGTATGAACGAGCGTTGTATACAGAATGCAGGGGAAAATATCGAGATACCGGCAGGCAGTATATGCCTGATCATGATTGGAGAATAACACGGATGTTCCAGCAGTAGAAAAGGGCGTCATCATGAATGGAAATGTCATGGTGACGCCCTAAAGTTCTGTTTCATATGACCGACCGCCAATTTTAGATCTGAGCTAACGATTCGATCGCGTGCTCTTCGATCAGCGGATCGTAATGCTCCGCCAGATATGCCTTGGCGGAATTGACCATAGGTTCAAGTCTGCCATATTCCGAGATCAGATTGCAGGCACGGTTAAAATCAGCGGGTTCCAACTCGTTGGGGACGATGAGCAGCTTGTAGGTTCCGTTGGCTTCATCTTTATATAAGGTGTTGGAGCCTTTATAGAAAGATACTGCCACATGGGCCAGCCTTGTCACATCATGAAGCGAAGCAAAAGTAAAGAGCTGGCTGGAAAGCTCTGCAGGAGCGTCGTCCTTGGATGTCTTTCGTGCAGAGGAAGCCTCAGAGACAGAAGCCTTAGCCTTAGAAGAGCTGCCTGATGCATCGGAACCACTCATCTTGCGCAGCATATTCAGGACTTCATCGGCGCCCTCCGAGAAGACGTCGATCAGGTCTTCTTCCTCATCTTCATAATCCTCGTCCTCATGGACAGACGGAGCAAATTTTGAGAAACGTGTGTCTAATTCTTCAGGATCCTCTACTTTCGTGATGATCAATACGATACATTCGGAGTTTAACGGTATGGCTTCGATCATCAACGGAATATCTTCAGCCTCGAAACCACATTCATAAGATGCCTGGCGCATCATGTCGCGAAACAGTGTTTTGGCTTTCTCCGTGCCGTAGGCGAGCTCGCTGATCTTCAGCTCTCTTGTGGCCAGATCCTCCCGTGTGAGGGTGCAACGAATCTGGTGTTCGTTTACTTTTTCTATTTTCATATGATGGTCACATCCTTCTTAATATCATTTATATCAAATTTAAGTCAAAATCTCTATTGCTCTGAATGTTACAAGTATCTTATACCTTTACGTCAATTTTAGTCAATAGTATGCATAAAGTGTTTAAAAATTTTTAAGAATTTTAGAAATTGCTTGCTATTTTGTCATATTATGGCTATAATCAAACTACGGGATACCTCCGATAATCGGCATCGAAAGGAGGCAGTGTACGTAATTTCATAAATAACATCTTTTTCTCCGGTGCAGGTGATAATGCTTCACGGAGAAAGTCTTATAGGCGATGTGCCTTGTCATGAACCGTATCTTATTTCTTTCTATATTTCACAATTATAATTCACAAGGAATGAGCAGGTTATACAGTTATTTTTTAATTTTTGCGCGTCGGGATATCCCTGAAACTATTTGCGTCCTATATATCTTATGCCATTAGTATATCACAATGCTCTTTTTGGCAGACTAAATTTAGGATGAAATCGGCAAAGGCTTGAAAACGTATGCAAAAGCATATGTGAATCATTGGGATTTTATACACAGAACTCCAGAATACGTTATCAGGAAGTTCCCGCTTCATGAGCGCTGTGTCAGGCATTTGTCTAACATAAGGATATGTCAGGATGTATCTTTTGGAAATTATTATGATGAAATAAGCATTCGTGCCGAAAAATGTCAAAATTATAATGACTGAAAGGAAATAGTTTGTTATAATGAGGACGGTCAGAAAGGAGCTGGATACATGAAAAAAATAATTCCGGTACTAATCGCGATCGTCCTTATTATCGTGGTTGCCGCAATCGGTTTTGGGGGCATATTGGCGGAGAAATATTCTTATTCTAAGGAACGGGCGGATCTGACGGAATACTTCGGTATTACGGGTGACGACGATGTACCCATCATTCTGCAGAACGACAGGATTGAGGAGCATGCGAAGCTCTGGGACGGCGTATGCTATTTTGATTTTGCTACCGTGCATAAATATTTTAATGATAGATTCTATGAGGATAAGAAAGAAAATCTTTTACTCTACACGCTTCCGGATGCCGTGATCAGCGTACCGATCGGTACCCAGTCTGTAATGCGGGGGGAAGAGTCCGGGGAGAGAGACTTTGTGATCGCCAGATATGAGGGCGATGTATTATATGTGGCGGCTGATTTCGTGAAAGAGTATGCGAACTTCTCTTACGCATTGTACACAGAGCCTAACCATATGCAGATCTATACACAGTGGGATGAACGCCAGACGGCAACGATCACTAAAGATACACAGGTGCGTTATCAGGGGGGCATCAAGAGCGATATCCTGACAGACGCAGCGGCGGGCGATAAAGTTATTGTGCTCGAAGAGATGGAGACATGGACTAAAGTCAAGACAGGAGATGCCTTTATCGGATATGTGGAGAACAAGAGGCTGAGCGAGAAGATGACGGAGGAGCCGATTCCGGTGACGGATTATGTGGAACCTGTGTATGAGTCCAATACCCGTGATCATAAGATCAATCTTGTATGGCATGTGATCGGGGGCGTGCAGGGCAATGATACGCTCTCTTCCATGATGGCGGGAACAAAAGGCGTTAATGTCGTATCACCTACGTGGTTTTCTCTCTGTGATAACGAGGGGAACTTCACCAGTTTTGCAACATCCGAGTATGTACAGCAGGCCCATGAGATGGGACTGGAAGTGTGGGCGCTTTTAGATAATATCAATCATGAGGGTGTGGATCTCTATGAAGTTCTTGCGGGGACGAGCACCAGAACCCATCTGATCAACGGCCTGATCGACGCTGCGCTGCAGTATGATCTGGACGGCATCAACATAGACCTGGAGGATATCAGTCTGGATGCGGGTCAGCCTTTCGTTGAGTTTATCAGAGAATTGTCGATTCCCTGCAGAGAGCATGGGATCGTGCTGTCTGTGGACAATTACGTGCCGATGAATTATAATGAGCACCATAATAGAAAAGAACAGGGAATCGTGGCTGATTATGTGATCATCATGGGATATGACGAGCATCATAAGAACAGTGAGACGGCAGGATCGGTTGCCTCTATCAACTACGTGGAGAACGGCGTAGCCAACACGGTTGATCAGGTGCCTGCCCATAAGGTGATCAATGCACTGCCTTTCTATACAAGGATTTGGGAGACTAAGGGCACGGAGGTCAGCAGCCAGGCAGTTGGCATGGAGACAGCGCAGCAATATATTAAAGATCATAATATTACTACCGTATGGGATGAGACAACCTGCCAGAATTATGGGGAATACCAGTCAGAGGACGGTTATTGTCAGGTATGGCTTGAGGATGCGGATTCGATCCGCGTGAAACTCAATATTATGAGTAAATATGAGATTGGAGGCGTGGCAGCATGGCGTCTTGGGTATGAAGTGGATTCTGTCTGGGATGTGATAGAGGAGTATATGAATCAGCCTTAACAGAAGGACGTCCGGAAGCGATATGGCGCAGTGCATGTACCAGCGGCATTTTTTGAAACATTTCTTCATATGCATTTATAAAGGCAGTGGCGTTAGGAACAGGATATGAAGAAAAAAAGACCGGTGGATGGTGAGAAGCTGTTTAGAGCAGCGCTGCTTCTGTTAATGGCAGGGGCATTTGGTTTGATCCTGCGGGGCGGCAGCAGAATTGCGTCGTCGGTGTCTTCAGGGGAAGTAGAAACAGGAAGCGCAAAGAAACGTCCATGTGTGGTGATCGATGCGGGTCATGGGGGAGCTGATCCCGGTAAAGTCAGCGTAGACGGCAGTCTGGAAAAAGATATTAATCTGGAGATCGCGCTGAAATTGCAAAGTTTTCTGCAGATGCAGGACGTGGATGTCATACTGACAAGGGATTCCGATGCTGGGTTGTATGATGAGAACGCATCCAATAAGAAAGTACAGGATATGAAGAACCGGGTGGGCATTATCGAAGAGGGGAAGCCTGCGCTGACGGTCAGCATTCATCAGAACAGCTATCATGAGGAATATGTGCATGGGGCGCAGGCTTTCTACTATGCCGGAAGCGACCAGAGCAAAGCGCTGGCGGAACAGATTCAGGAGGTCATGGCAGCGGAGCTGGATCAGGAGAATACAAGGCAGGCAAAAGCCAACGACAGCTATTATCTGCTTAAGAAGACGTCGTCGCCTATCGTTATTGTGGAATGCGGTTTTTTGTCCAATTATGAAGAGGCGCAGAAGCTGTCTTCGGAATTATATCAGGAGAAAGTGGCATGGGCGATTCATATGGCTGTGATGCAGTATCTGAATAAGCAGCCGGCAGATCGTCTTTCGTCGTCTTGAGTAAAGATCGGCCGGCTTTATGCGGATGTTCTGATCAGGACGCAGGAAAGGTCAGGTTGAAAGAAGGAATGTGTGTGGATACGCAGCTTATCCGCGTAGATGAACAACATATAGATCAGGAACTCATACAAAAGGCAGGAGCGGTCATTAAGACGGGCGGTCTGGTAGCGTTTCCGACAGAGACGGTATACGGTCTGGGCGGTGATGCGCTGAATCCGCAGTCTTCTGAGAAGATATACCGCGCCAAAGGGCGGCCTTGCGATAATCCATTGATCGTGCATATTGCCGATCTTAAGGATCTGAACGTGATCGTGGAAGAGATACCGGAGAATGCGCGCAGATTGGCGGAGCGGTTCTGGCCGGGACCGCTCACGATGATCTTTCGTAAATCCGCGATCGTGCCCCGTGAGACGACGGGAGGATTGGACACGGTGGCGGTGAGAATGCCGGTGCATGGCGTGGCGAGAGAATTGATTCGTGCGGCGGGAGGCTATGTGGCGGCGCCCAGCGCTAACCGTTCCGGCAGACCCAGTCCAACGACGGCTAAATATGTAGCACAGGATATGGACGGCAGAATCGAGATGATCATTGACGGCGGCGACGTGGAGATCGGGATCGAGTCTACCATCGTAGATATGACTTCTCCGGAGCCTGTCATACTGCGTCCCGGTTATGTTACGAAACAGATGCTTGAGCAGGTGCTTACTGCGGTGGAAGAGGATGTTACTCTGATGCGGGATGATTCCGGACAGGCTCCCAGGGCGCCAGGGATGAAATACAGGCACTATGCGCCCAAGGGAGATCTTACCATCGTGGCGGGAGATGAAGAGAAAGTCATTGCCTATATCAATGAAGAGACTGCACTTTTACGGACGAAAAATATAAAAACAGGTGTTATAGGAACCGATGCGAGTGTGGGAAGATACCAGGCCGATGTGTGTAAGAGCGCGGGGGACAGGAATGACGAAGATACGATCGCGAGGGAGCTATACCGTATTTTGCGGGAATTTGATGACGAGGAAGTGGAAGTTATATATGCGGAATCCTTTGAAACCCGTGGAATAGGACAAGCGATCATGAACAGGCTGTTAAAAGCGGCGGGACATAAAGTAGTGCGTGTGTGACATGGAGTATGGCATGAGACGGCTTACATGCTGCATGCGGCGGACTTATGTATGTAAACGCTGGTAAGTATAATGACAACAGGTGAGAGAAGGAGGAAAGATTATGATAGCAATAGGAAGTGATCATGGCGGATTCGATCTGAAAGAGGCGGTGATCGCCCATTTGAAAGAGCGGGGAATCGAGTATAAGGATTACGGATGTGCGGACAAGAGCTCCTGCGATTATCCAATCTATGGGCGTGCAGTGGCGGAAGCGGTAGCTAAGGGAGAATGTGAAAAGGGAATTGTAATTTGTACGACGGGCATAGGAATATCCATTACTGCCAACAAGATCAAAGGAGTTCGGTGTGCGTTGTGTGCGGACACGCTGACGGCTCAGATGACCAGACTTCACAATGATGCCAACGTGCTTGCCATGGGCGGCGGCATTGTAGGACCAAATCTGGGAATCAGCATTGTGGATGCTTTCCTTGACACAGATTTCTCCAGGGAAGAGAAGCATGTAAGAAGAGTGGGACTGATCGAGCAGTAAAGCGGCGAATCCCGCAAACGGGCTTTGTCCCCTTTATTCATTACGGAGGATGTTTATGAGAGGCAGGCGGCAGGCGGCAGCTTGGATGTTACTGGTTCTGTTGTTGGGGCTCATGCCGGTCACTGTGAGGGCAACGGAGGAAACGCGTCAGAAGATCAATGAGGCAGAACAGCAGAAAAAGGACACGGAAAACAAGCTCGACGAGACGGAGGAGAATCTCAAAAAGCTGAATGAACAGAAAGATTCCCTGCAGGGTACTTTGACAACTTTGAATACCGAGCTTACCCAGGTGAGCAATAATCTGAGTGAGCTGGAGACGAATATTGCCAATAAGGAGCAGGAGATCAGCGAGCTGAATGAGAGGATACTGGAAGTACAGGGAGAGTTAGAAGAGGCAATCCGTCTCAAAGACGATCAGTATGAGACAATGAAGAAGCAGATCCGCTTCATGTATGAGCGAAGCGATTATCTGTATCTGGAACTTGTTTTTTCGGCGGGCAGTTTCTCGGATTTTCTGAATAAGAACAGTTATATAGAACAGCTGTCGGCTTATCAGCAGAAAGTGCTGCAGGAATATAAGGACGCGCAGGCGGCCATGGAGAGCAAGGAAGCGGAACTGCAGCTTGCCATGGAGCAGCTGGAAACAGATAAAGAAGAGCTGGATGACTATAAAGTCCAGGTGGTGGCAGAACAGAGCCGCGTATCAGGACTGGTCAGCAAGACATCCAATTCCATCAACGCAACATCCGGACAGATTTCGGAGGCGGAGGCGGAAGCTCTTGCTTACGAGCAGAAGATTAAGGAACAGGAAGAGAATATCTCTGTCTTAAAGGCAAAACTGGCGGAAGAGATTCGTATGGCGGAACTGGCGGCACAGTCCAGCTGGCGGGATATTTCGGAAGTGAGTTTTGCTGAAGGAGACAGATATCTGCTGGCAAATTTGATTTATTGTGAAGCCGGTGGTGAACCCTATAATGGCCAGGTGGCGGTAGGAGCAGTCGTGATGAACAGAGTGCTCAGTTCGGTTTATCCCAATACCGTAACGGGCGTTATATATCAATCCGGGCAGTTTTCTCCGGTAGCCAGCGGAAGGCTTGCACTTGCACTTGCCGAGGGCAAAGCCACATCCAGCTGCTATAAAGCGGCGGATGAAGTGATGTCCGGAGCCACAAATGTGGGGAACTGTGTATATTTTAGAACACCTGTGGATGGAATATCGCCCAAATATAAAATTGGAGGACATATTTTCTATTAGATCTGGCAGATTGAAATCATGGGACAGCATAAAGAAAAGTTATATCAGATTCACCGGCGTATACCGCCGGTGATTGTGCGCCGTCAGGAAATGTTACTGTATCTGGCCGGCATATGTTTCAGTCGGCTTTTGCAGCGCGGAAAAATCGCCGGCATAGATGATCTGGAGCAGGTAATTCAGGCGAAGCAGCGCTTTCTTGAGCATATCTTCCGTAAGAATGCCGGATTCTTGTGCGGTGACCAGTTCATCCAGATCGACGACTTTTACAAAGCCGTCGGGATAGACGATCACATCCGCAAGAAGATCCGTGACGATATAGGTATCCGTGGTTTTATCATAATCATAATCGACAATATCGCAGTACCAGAAGATCAGGGAGCCGTCTTCCCTGTAAAATCGGCTTACCTTAATGCCGTCGGCAAGGTAATAACAGGAGAATCCGTGGTGCAGATCTTTGCGGGGCTTTAAGGAATTCCAGCCGGTCACGATGATTTGGCTGTCGCGATGCAGCACGATATCATCTTTTAGTAGAATACATTCTTCGGGGATCAGCCTTTTGCGGTATAAAATCGGATCAGCCATAGTACCTCCTGTGGATGGTGATAAACATAACATTCTTCTTACTCGTAACGTTACACTGACAGTCATAAAAAGTCAATGCAAAATTTGTATGTTCACAAAGTGGATTTTATAAATATGTCTGCACGTTTTTTACCTGATTTTACACAATTGTACTGGACATAAGTACCGCAAATGAGTATAATTTTACACGTAGGTTATATTTAGCGCAGACAGCGGTTTAAAGAAGGGGAAAGCAGTGAAGTATAATAGGAATGTTTATCAGGCGCTTATGATGATAAGCCAGTTCGGTATTAACATGCTTGTTCCCATTTTTATTTGTTCTTTCGTTGGAATATTTCTGGACTGGAAGCTGGAGACGTCTTTTTGGACGGTGCTGTTGTTTTTTGTCGGTGCCATGGCTGGTTTTACGAATGTCTACAGGTTTGCCAGAAAGATTTATGAGACTCCGGCGGTGACGCGCAGGCGCAGTACAGCAAAGCAGGATGACAAGAAAGAAGAGTGAGTGATGAGAAAGAAGATCGATCCGACGCTTTTTGATTTATGTCTGGGTATCTTTTTGTATGGTATCGTGTTTCAGCTCGTTTTATTATTCTTTTCAAGAGATACTGCTTACAGTCTGGGGCTGTGGATCGGCATAGGTCTTGCAGTGGCAGGTTCCGTACATATGTGGTGGTCTATTGACCGAGGAATGGATCAGGCGGCCAAACAGGCGGCCAAGACTATAGGAACAAACAATTTAATTCGATATTTCGTACTGGTGACGGTCATGTTCGTATTGATCTATACGGACTTTGCTAATCCACTTTTTGCGTTTTGCGGCTATATGGGCATGAAGATATCAGCTTATATGAACCCATGGCTGCATAAGATTAGTGCAAGGATATTCAAAATATAGGATAAGGAGGTGAAGGTATGGGACAGGGAATTCTTCTATCTGCAGGCGCTGATATTGACTTCATGATTCATGGGGTTTTTTCTTATGAACTGTTCGGGCAGACTGTGTGGATCACTACGACCCACGTGTGCGTCCTGATCGTCATGCTTGTGATTATCGGCTTCTGTATTGCGGCAAACCGCGCTGTCAAACATGCGTCGGATGTTCCGGGCACATTTCAGAATATTGCTGAACTTGTTGTAGAGATGCTGGACAATATGATCGGCGGAGTTATGGGTAAATTTAGCCCGAAGTTTCGTAATTATATTGGCACCATCTTTATTTTTATACTGCTCAGTAATATTTCGGGACTGTTTGGACTCAGACCGCCGACCGCAGATTATGGCGTGACGTTTGCGATGGGTATTATGACATTTACGTTGATTCATTTCAACAAGTTCAGGTACCAGAAAGTGAAAGGGGTCATCGCAGGATTGTGTGATCCATGGCCGATCTGGGCGCCGATCAATATGATTGGTGATATAGCTGTACCGGTTTCGCTGTCGCTGCGTTTGTTTGCGAACGTCTTATCCGGTACTGTCATGACAGCGCTCGTATATGGACTGCTTTCCAAGATAGCGATTGTCTGGCCGGCAGCGCTGCATGTGTACTTCGACCTGTTCTCCGGCGCCATACAGACGTATGTATTCTGTATGTTGACTATGACATACATAACGGATGCGTGTGCAACAGAAGAGTAGGCGGATGCGCGGCCCGCAGCCATAGTGTGTGGCGGCAGGGCGAGGGGAAATTACCATTTTTAATTTTTATAAAATAGAAAAGACTAAAAGGAGGAAATAAAAATGGGAGAATTTAACACAAACTTTATTTTAGGATGTTCGGCAATTGGTGCAGGACTTGCGGTTATCGCAGGTATCGGACCTGGTGTAGGCCAGGGTATTGCGGCAGGTCATGCTGCAGCTGCAGTTGGCAGAAATCCGGGAGCAAAATCTGATGTTACTTCTACTATGCTGCTTGGTCAGGCCGTTGCCGAGACAACAGGTCTGTATGGTCTGTTGATCGCCATGCTGCTCTTATTCGTTAAACCTTTAGTACCTTAAGATAAAGTTATTTCTTGAACATGGTACGAATATTGTGAGGAAAGGAGGATAAGGGCTTGAGTACAATAGCTACGCAGATGGTACTGGCATCCGCAGAGATGGCGCCAAGACTGTTTGATCTGGATCTGCAGTTGATAGCCGATTCCGTTTTAATGATAATTGCCGTGTTTACGCTGTTTTTAGTTGCGTCTCATTTTCTGTTTAATCCCGTGCGCGATATGATGCAGAACAGGCAGGACAGAATTAAGAATGAGCTGGACAGCGCCGCGGCGGATATGGAACACGCGAAAGCATTAAAGGAAGAGTATGAAGCTAAGCTGAAAGACATCAATAAAGAGGCTGAAGAGATTCTTGGCGAGGCGAGGAAGAAAGGAATCGCTAACGAGAACAAGATCGTATCGGAGGCTAAAGAGGAAGCGGCAAGAATCATCGAGAGAGCCGGCGTGGAGGCTGAACTTGAGAAGAACAAGGCAGTCGACGAGGTGAAACGCGAGATGGTGGTTCTGGCATCCCTGATGGCAGGCAAAGTTGTGAATGCGGCGATTGATACGACCATTCAGGACAGTTTGATTGAAGAAACGTTGAAAGAAATAGGTGAGGGCACATGGCTAAGCTAATTTCAAAGACATACGGCGATGCATTATTTGAGCTTGCGGTAGAGGAAGACAAAATAGATGTATTATTAGAGGAAATCCTGCAGCTTCAGAAAGTGCTCTCAGACAATAAAGACTTTGGCAGATTGATGAATCATCCCAAGATCATTAATGAAGAGAAGATTCAGGTTGCCAGAAACGTGTTTGAGGGTAGAGTATCCGACGAATTGCTTGGATTTCTCACCATTATCATTTCCAAAGACCGTTATAAGGATATCGATGCGATCCTGGACTATTTTGTTGCAGAGGTGAAGCGCCACAAAGGAATCGGTGTTGCAACCGTAACAACAGCGCTTCCGCTCAGACAAGAGCAGTGCAGGAAGATAGAGCAGAGACTGCTTGATACGACGGATTACGTGAAGATGGAAATGCATTACGAGGTAGAAGAGGCTTTGATCGGCGGTATGGTGGTTCGTATCGGCGACAGAGTAGTAGACAGCAGCATCAGGACCAAATTGAATGAACTGCAAAAAGAACTGCTTAAGGTTCAGATTTAATCTGCAGTGATCTATCAGGGTGAGATGTGGACTTATATCTAAATTTAGAAGAAAGGTGCGTATGATCCATGAATTTAAGACCAGAAGAGATCAGTTCAGTCATTAAGGATCAAATTAAGAGATATGCCTCAGATCTGGAAGTATCCGACGTGGGTACGGTTATTCAGGTTGCTGACGGTATTGCTCGTGTGCACGGACTTGAGAATGCAATGCAGGGAGAGCTTTTGGAGTTCCCCGGTGAAGTTTACGGTATGGTGCTTAACCTGGAAGAGGACAATGTAGGTGTCGTTCTTCTTGGAAGCCAGAACAATATCAATGAGGGCGATATCGTAAAGACTACGGGCCGAGTGGTAGAGGTTCCCGTAGGCGACTGCATGCTTGGACGTGTTGTAAATGCTCTTGGACAGCCGATCGACGGCAAAGGGCCGATCCAGACTGATAAATATCGTAAAATTGAGAGAGTTGCATCCGGCGTTATCACAAGAAAATCCGTAGATACGCCGCTGCAGACAGGTATCAAGGCTATTGATTCCATGGTGCCGATCGGAAGAGGTCAGCGTGAGTTGATCATCGGCGACAGGCAGACAGGTAAGACAGCAATCGCGATTGATACTATCATTAACCAGAAGGGACAGGGTGTGAAATGTATCTATGTTGCCATAGGACAGAAAGCATCCACAGTAGCTTCTATCGTTAAGACGTTGACAGAGTATGGCGCTATGGCATATACCACAGTAGTGGCAGCTACAGCCAGTGAGCTTGCGCCGTTACAGTATATTGCTCCGTATTCCGGATGTGCGATCGGTGAGGAATGGATGGAGAAAGGCGAAGATGTGCTCGTAGTGTATGACGATTTGAGTAAGCACGCGGCTGCATACCGTACACTTTCCCTGTTGCTCAAGAGACCGCCGGGACGTGAGGCGTACCCTGGTGATGTATTCTATCTGCATTCCAGACTGCTTGAGCGTGCAGCCCGAATGAATGAAGAGTACGGCGGCGGTTCCCTGACGGCACTCCCGATCATTGAGACACAGGCCGGCGACGTTTCCGCATACATACCGACTAATGTCATCTCAATTACGGACGGACAGATCTATCTGGAGACAGAGATGTTTAACTCCGGCTTCAGACCGGCAGTTAATGCGGGACTTTCCGTATCTCGTGTAGGTGGTGCAGCGCAGATTAAGGCAATGAAGAAAATTGCCGCTCCGATTCGTACGGAGCTTGCACAGTACCGCGAATTGGCTGCATTCTCTCAGTTCGGATCAGAATTGGATGCGGACACGAAAGAGAAACTGGCACAGGGTGAAAGAATCAAAGAAGTGCTCAAACAGCCCCAGTACCAGCCGATGCCGGTGCAGTATCAGGTAATCATTATTTTCGTGGTGACCAACAAATATCTGCTTGATATTCCGGTTGAAGATATCACGCGGTTTGAGCAGGAGTTCTTTGAGTTCCTGGATACCAAATATCCTGAAGTGCCCAATACGATCGCACAGAGCAGGGAGATTTCCGAGGAAACAGGAACCACGCTTAAGAAAGCAATCGAAGAATTTAAGGCGCAGTTTAAGTAGAAAGGTCACTGTGTTCGGAGACGGAGACAGTAAGATAGAAAGAAGAAGGTGACGCTATGGCCTCAATGAGAGACATTAAAAGGCGTAAAGGCAGTATACAGAGTACTCAGCAGATTACCAAAGCCATGAAACTTGTTTCTACCGTTAAACTGCAGAGAGCAAAACAGCGCGCAGAGCAGTCAAAAGCGTATTTTAACTGCATGTATGAGACCGTAACTTCCATGCTGGCAAGAAGCGGCAGTCTGAATCATCCCTACTTAAGGTCAAGTGATTCCGGCAAAAAGGCAGTTATCGTGATCACATCTAACAGAGGTCTTGCCGGCGGCTACAATTCCAATATTGTTAAGCTGATTACCAAAGGCGATTTCAGAAAAGATGATCTGTTGATCTATGCGATTGGCAAGAAAGGCAAAGATGCGCTGCAACGTTATGGATATCATATTATGGAGGAGAATTCGGAGATTATCGAAGAGCCCTCTTATGTAGATGCTTTGGCGATCAGCCGCAAACTGTTAGAGGGATATGCAACGGGCGAGATCAGTGAAATCTATCTTGCTTATACGGGCTTTAAGAATACCGTAGTGCATGTGCCGACCATGTTAAAGCTGCTTCCCGTAGAGGCGCCCAAAGGCAGCGAGACGGTGAAAGACACCGGCAGCAAGGCGATGATGAACTTTGAGCCGGAAGATGACGAAGCGCTTGATATGATCATTCCGAAATATGTTACCAGCCTGATCTATGGCGGTTTGGTAGAAGCGGTTGCCAGTGAGAACGGCGCGAGAATGCAGGCTATGGATTCTGCGACAAGTAATGCTGAGGAAATGATAGATCACTTATCACTGATGTACAACAGGGCACGTCAGGGATCTATTACGCAGGAATTAACAGAAATTATCGCAGGTGCAAATGCGATATCATAATATCAGTTACAATAACGAATTGTGAAAGGAAAAAGAGATGGCAGAAGTAAAAACAAGTGATAATCTTGGAAAAATCACTCAGATCATCGGTGCCGTACTGGATATTAAGTTTGCGGCGGGCAGTCTGCCGGAGATTAATGATGCGATCAGAATTCCGCTCAAGGGCGAGGGTGAACTGGTTGTAGAGGTAGCACAGCATCTGGGTGATGATACCGTAAGATGTATCTCTATGGGATCTACCGATGGACTTGTGAGGGGCATGGACGCTATAGCGACCGGCGCTCCGATTACGGTTCCTGTCGGTGAGAATACATTGGGACGTATATTCAATGTTCTTGGAGAGCCGATTGATAATAAACCCGCGCCGACGGATGTAGGGCATGAGCCGATCCACAGACCGGCTCCGGCATTTGAAGAGCAGTCTACGGCAACAGAGCTTTTGGAGACAGGTATCAAAGTTGTTGACCTGTTATGCCCTTATCAGAAAGGTGGTAAGATCGGTCTGTTCGGCGGTGCCGGCGTAGGTAAGACGGTGTTGATTCAGGAGCTTATTCGTAATATTGCGACAGAGCACAGCGGCTATTCCGTATTTACCGGTGTAGGCGAGCGTACGAGAGAGGGTAACGACCTGTACCATGAAATGGAAGAATCAGGTGTTATTGATAAGACAACGATGGTATTCGGACAGATGAATGAGCCGCCGGGAGCCAGAATGAGAGTGGGTCTGACAGGTCTTACGATGGCAGAATATTTCCGTGACAAGGGCGGAAAAGACGTATTGTTATTTATTGACAATATTTTCCGTTTCACGCAGGCAGGTTCCGAGGTATCCGCGTTGCTTGGACGTATGCCTTCAGCGGTTGGTTATCAGCCTACGCTGCAGACGGAGATGGGTGCGCTGCAGGAGCGCATTACTTCCACAAAGAGCGGTTCCATCACATCCGTACAGGCAGTTTATGTACCGGCGGACGATTTGACTGACCCTGCTCCGGCTACTACATTTGCTCATCTGGATGCAACGACAACGCTTTCACGTTCTATCGTGGAGCTTGGAATCTATCCGGCGGTTGATCCGTTGGAGTCAACTTCCAGAATACTTGATCCGAGAATTGTTGGACAGGAGCATTACGAGGTTGCCAGAGGCGTGCAGGAAATCCTTCAGAAATATAAAGAATTGCAGGATATTATTGCGATTCTCGGTATGGATGAGCTTTCAGAGGAAGATAAGCTGGTTGTTTCCCGTGCGAGAAAAGTACAGAGATTCTTGTCTCAGCCGTTTTTCGTTGCAGGACAGTTTACCGGTCTCGAGGGTAAATATGTACCGATCGCCGAGACGATCCGAGGCTTTAAAGAGATTCTGGAAGGCAAGCATGATGACATACCGGAGAGTTATTTCTTAAATGCGGGAAGCATAGACGACGTACTCGCCCGCACTAAGTAGGGTGTGTAGAAAGACAGGTAACATATGGCTGACGATAACAGAAATTTTACTTTAAAGATTATTACACCGGACAGGGTTTTCTATGAAGAAGAAGTGTCCATGGTGGAATTCAATACGGTGGAGGGAGAAGTCGGTATCTATAAAGAGCATATTCCAATGACGATGATCATTGCGCCCGGAATCCTTACGATCACTCAGGGCAATGAAGTCAGGGAAGCTGCATTGCATGCCGGGTTTACCGAGGTTCTGCCGGATAAGGTTACGATTCTTGCCGAGATCATAGAGTGGCCGTCAGAGATCGATCTGCCACGTGCCGAGGAAGCCAGACTGCGTGCCGAGGAGAGGATCAAAGAACACGCTCCCGGAACGGATCTGAATCGTGCGGAACTGGCATTAAAACGTGCTGTGGCCAGAATAGAGACAGTGCAGAATTAATAACGTATGTAATTGAATTAAAGCTTTTAAGGGCGGATCATGTATCCGCCCTTTACTATTAGAGGAATATAGTTCTCCTGCGGTGCATATTCGCGTTGCATGATATACTGCATATGATAGAATAAAAAGGCTTGGAGATCATTATGAACCAATTTGGAATATTGCCATTCTATATGGCATACCCGCTGCCTCTGTACTATCAGCAGGAGGACAGCGTGACACGGGATCTGGAATATTTACAGCAGATGTATCCGACAGAGGCAAAGAGATACCAGAAGATGATAGCGGAAACGCTGGATAAAATAGATTATGAAGGAAGCATGATCTATGATGAATATCCTGATAAATGGCAGATTTACAGATTAACCCAGATTATTGTGGATAAAATGAAACAGTCGGATGACAAGCAGACGCAGGAGCTGGACTGGAACCAGATCGCAGAGTTTATTCAGGTGCTCCTCTGTTATGAAATATATAAGAAAAGACATTCAAATCGTAACGGAATCTTAAAATTTTAGTTGTGGTTTTTCTGCAATCTTATTAAAATAGAAACAGAATGTTTATAGCGCCAGACAAATCAAAGGAAAGAATAAAAGATGAAAGAACAGCTTACAGGACTTTTGACGGAGACTGTAGATGAGAAACTCTATCAGATCATTCTCAGTAATCCGAGAGAGAAAGGCAAAGCATTTAAGATAAAGATCAGGCCCGTTATGGTTAAAGGGCATATCCTTTTTCAAGAGACTGTGTACGAAGGGACTAAGGTTCTGCACAGTAATATGGAAAGAGATGAGGCAATTGCGCATGTAGAAGAAACGCTTCTGGCAGATTTTAAACAGTGTGAAGTGGAACACAGCGGATGCAGGGCATCGGTGCTGATCAGTAAGAAAGGAAAGATAACCATCAATAAGAAAAAGGTAGACAATGCCCAAACGGAACCGGATCGGAAGATACAGCTGGCTCACAACAGAGTGAAGAGATACATTTTGGAAGAACAGATCCCGGTTCCGTTTCTGATCGACCTCGGCGTACAGACAAAAGAGGGAAAGATCGTACGCTCCCGCTATGACAAATTCAAGCAGATCAACCGATTTCTGGAATTTATTGAAGACATTCTGCCAACACTTTCAGTGGAGAGAACGGTTCATATTGTGGATTTTGGGTGTGGTAAGTCCTATCTCACGTTTGCAATTTATTATTATCTGCATGATCTTAAAGGGTATGATGTTGAGATTACCGGTTTGGATCTCAAAGAGGATGTGATCGAAAACTGCAATCGGCTGAGTGAGAAGTATGGGTACGACAAGCTGCGTTTTATCAGAGGTGATATTGCAGATTATGAAAAATCAGGCAGTGTAGATATGGTGGTGACATTACATGCCTGTGATACGGCTACGGATCATGCGATCGCCAAAGCAATCCGATGGGGAGCCAGGGTAATCTTATCGGTACCCTGCTGTCAGCATGAGGTTAATAAGCAGATTAATTGTGAAGAACTATCCGTAGTTTTGCAGTATGGTATTATCAGGGAACGGATTTCTGCATTGATCACGGATGCCGTGCGCGCCGATCTGCTTGAGGCGGAGGGCTATGAGACAAGCATTCTGGAATTTATTGATATGGAACATACGCCTAAGAACCTACTGATTCGTGCGGTCAGGAGAGAGCATGGCAATGCGGACAGGCAGCACGATATGAAACGGAAAGTCGACGAGGTCACTAAGTTCCTGCATATTGACCCGACGCTTAAGCGGCTTGTGTCAACTGAGGAATGAGGATTATTTAATGAAAAGAGCAATCATAAAGGGGGTCTTGCTGGGCATTATTTTTGCTACGGCTTTGATGCTGATCAGCACGGTAATGAATCAGGGCAATACCGATATGACAACTGAAATGGGAGATGCGTCTTATCCGACCATCGCCATGTTCGTGAATGGGTACTGTGTCAATGAGCTCCATGGGTATGCCGACGCTATGGACAGCGCACACCTGCGGGATACAATACAGCCGGTGGAGAGTGACAGAAAAATAGCGGTAGAGATGAACACATACGGACGTGACATTGCACAGATCGATTTTGAGGTGCGCAGCCTGAATGGAGAAAGGCTGGTAGAGAGCACGAGTGTGCAGGAGTATGAACAGGATGGCGCGATGATAGATTTCAGCATTACGCTGAAGGATCTGATCGAGTATGATACGGAATATATGCTCGTGTTTCTCGTGACGCCCGAAGGTGATGAGCCAATACGTTATTATTCGCGAATTGTGCTGAGCGATTCCTTGCATATGAGGGACAAACTGGATTATATTGTGGATTTCCACGAGAAAACATTTGACAAGGAAGCAGCGGCGGAACTCACGAAGTATCTTGAATCTAATTCCGAGGGAGATAACAGCTCGTTTCATAAGGTGACGATACACAGTAGTTTTGACCAGATTACATGGGGAGATTTGGCGGTTGATCAGGTCACGGATCCTGATATTGTCATTAAGGAACTTACGGAACAGACAGGATCTTTCAGAATAGAATATCTGGTTTCGATCAAAGAGGGAAGAAACAAGAACTATTACCGGGTCAGTGAGTATTATCGAATCCGATACACGCCGGACAGAATGTATCTGTTGGATTATGAGCGTGATATGGATCAGATTTTTGACGAGGAGGCCAATGTATGTATCAACGATAAGATCGTGCTCGGTATCACAGGAGACAGAATTAAACTGATCGAGAGCGACGGAGGCAATGTCTTTGCATTTACCGTAACCGATAAATTATACAGTTATAATGTGACTGACAATAAGCTGGTCAGGCTGTTCAGCTTTTATGGTAACACGGAGGGGCTGGCTGACACAAGAAATATATATGACAAGCATGATATACAGATCTTGTCAGTGGATGAGACTGGCAATGTTATTTTTCTCGTGTACGGTTACATGAACAGAGGACGTCATGAGGGTAAAGTGGGCGTTGCGGTCTATCATTACAACAGTATGACCAATACCGTGGAGGAACTGGTTTACATCCCCTACGACAAGTCATACGAATTGCTCAAAACAGATATAGACAGGCTGTCCTATGTGAACAAATCGGGCATATACTATTTCATACTGGAAGGTTGTGTGTATGCGGTTGATCTGGAATCGCAGAAATATCAGATTGTCGCCTCCGGATTGCGGGAAGAGGGTTACCATGTATCGGATTCCAATAAGATGCTTGTCTGGCAGGAGGGAGACGATCTGCATGCCAGCAGCAGGCTGACGCTGATGAATCTGAATACACAGCAGCAGACTGTAATCAATGCAGGAATCGGAGAGTATATTTCCGTGCTTGGGTTCATGGAAGAGGATTTAATCTACGGTCTTACAAGAAAAAGGGACATTGCGGTAAATGGCGCCGGCATCACGGTATTTCCGATGTACAGCATACGGATCCAGAGTGATTCGGGCAGCGTGTTGAAGACTTATCACAAAAAAGACGTCTATGTAACAGACAGTCTGATAGAAGAAAATCAGATCACATTGTCGCGGGTGGCATGGAATGAGGAGAGCCAAAGCTACGAGTCTGTTGCAGATGATCAGATCATGAGTACGGAGCAGGTCAAAACAGGAAGCAACACGTTAGATTATGTTGTTACTGAGAATTTTGAGACAATATGCGAGATCGTAGTCAAGAATGAGATCGACAGTAAGGCATTGAAGCATTTGTCACCCAAGGAAGTTCTGTTTGAAGGAAATCGCGCGATAGATCTGCCTGAGACGGGCGCAAAGGAAGATCGCTATTATGTATACGCAAAGAATGGTATAGAGGGCGTCTATGTCAATTCCGGCAGCGCGGTGGAACTGGCCGATCATATGTCCGGCGCGGTTGTGGACAATGATGGGGAATATATCTGGAGACGGGTTACGAGAAGCGCCAGAAATCAGATTATGGCTATCACGGAAGATGAGATGTCGGAGACGAGATCTTCGCTGGCAGTCTGTCTGGATACGATCCTGCGGTTTGAGGGGATATCCAGAAATACGCAGAGACTGTTGAGCGGGGGAGAATCGGTATTTTCAATCCTTGGTACCGATCTGCAGGAATATGAGATACTGGATCTGACGGGATGCAGACTGGATGCGGTGTTATATTACGTAAATCAGGATATACCTGTGCTTGCGCTGTTAAATGACGGCAATGCAGTTCTGATCGTGGGATTCAACGAACTGAATATTGTCGTGATGGACCCGATGACGGGCACATTATATAAAAAGGGAATGAATGATTCCACGGAATGGCTGAATGAAAACGGTAATCAGTTTATCACTTATGTGAGGAAAGAGCGGTAAATGAGAAAAACAAAAGAATTTGATGCGGTGGTTTTTGACATGGACGGGGTCATATTTGACAGTGAACGCCTGGTGTTGCAATGTTGGGAAAAAGTGGCTGAGAAATATCATTATTCGGGAATGCATGAGGTTTTCTTTCCCTGTATCGGAACAAACAAAGTCAAGACAAAAGAAATTTTGTTAGATTACTATGGCGGGGATTTTCCCTATGAGGAATTTAACGGCGAGGCATCGGCGCTCTTTCAACAGATCACACAAAGGGACGGACTGCCTGTGAAAAAGGGCGCGCGGGAACTGATGGAATATCTTGGCAGGAGGGGGATTCCCATGGCTGTGGCTTCATCCACAAGACTGCAGAGAGTCACAGAGGAACTGGAGCAGGCAAGGCTGTATGATTACTTCCGTGTTGTGACGGGAGGCGATCAGCTTAAAAGAAGTAAACCGGATCCGGATATTTATTTGATGACATGTGAAAAAATGGGCGTGCAGCCGGGCAATGCCTATGCGATTGAAGATTCTCATAATGGAATACGCGCGTCATACAGTGCCGGGATGAGGCCGATCATGGTGCCGGATATGCTTCCGGCTACAGATGAGATGCGGGAAAAGAGTGTTATTATATTAGAAGATCTGCTTCAGGTCAGGGACTGGTTTTGCAGAGAATATCCAGAATAGAGCAGAGGTTTCGCATATGTCATGATGCCGCAGGACGGCATATATACGGGGATGGAAACTGCCAGTTGCGGACTTGCCGCGTGTGTAGCAACCGATATTTCCCTAATTGGAAAGCGGAAGTTATGGTGCAGGATGTCATTTTTCCTTATGATGGGTCATAGGAAAATAACAGGCAGCGTAAGAAATGCCCCGGGAGCTTGAGGACAGATCAGACCGGTACTAACAAGCACATGGCGAGGCATTGACGCACCGGGACGGAGGAAAAATGAATCTTGAGATTGCAAACAGGCTGGTAGCACTTCGTAAAGAAAATAATTTGTCACAGGAGGCATTGGCTGCAAAGCTGGGAATCAGCAGGCAGGCGGTGAGTAAATGGGAGAGAGCGGAAGCATCGCCGGATACGGACAATTTGATCGCGTTGGCGCAGCTATATCATATTTCCTTGGATGAGCTTTTGCGGATACATGAAGAACAGACGGTGGCGGCGGGAGAGGACAGGAGCCGGCCGACTGACAACCCGGAGGATTTGGCCGGAGATAACAAGGAAGAGGAATCGGATGTTCATATAGGTTTTGACGGCATTCGTGTGAAAGATAAAGAGGCGGATGTGTGTGTGAGCTGGCGGGGCATTCATGTGCATGATAAGCAAAATGACAATGAGGTGCATATAGATAAGAATGGGATACGCATAAAAGGAGATAAGGGACATGATCATATTATGATGCGGTCCAAAGAAGTGGAATTTCCGCTCGGACTGATTACATTTGTGATCTACGTCGCCATAGGATTTATCTATGATGTATGGCATCCGGGCTGGCTCATTTTCTTCCTGATCCCCATTATCAGTACTTTGATCTATGCGATAAAGGTGCGGGACGCTTTTAATTTTGCTTATCCTGTACTGGCTATACTTGTGTTTCTCTTTGGCGGGTTAGTCTGTAACAGATGGCATCCGACCTGGGTGGTGCTCCTTACGATCCCGATATATTATTCATTGATTGACTATATCCATCAGAAGCGCAGACAAAAAGAGAATAACCGTTCACAAGAGGCAGAATAGATAAATCCCCCTGCGATCATGTGTCCGCAGGGGGATCATTATATCATTTGGAATAGTTTCAAAACTGCGGGTTAGTCTGTCTTGAATATCCGTCCGCGGTATTTTTGCAACGCAAAGAGCAGGATCATACCAAGGATGCCGCAGGAAATAACTTCTCCCGCACCTACCGTCAGGCAATAGAATCCATAGCACTGCAGAAGAGACATGCCCTCTGGCAGTAATCCATAGCCGTAGATCAGAATCAGGGGAACGATGAGTGTATTCGCCAGAATCGGGCAGACCGGGGCGCACCATTTCCATTTGCGCAGCGCGTATGTTCCACAGGCGCCGATCAGAGTTGCCAAACTGCCGAAAATAATATCAGGAAGCGCACAGCCTGTCATGATATTGCTGAGCAGACATCCGATAAAGAGTCCGGGAATGGCTGCGGGCGTGAAAAAAGGCAAAACGGTAAGCGCTTCGGAGAAACGCACCTGCACGGCATAGTTGGCAAGTGCCAGGGCATTGGCTGCAAAAGTCAGCACAACGTAGATGGCAGCAATCATAGCTGCCTGAACCAAGAGGGTCAATGAGTTGGACGAGGTCATCCTTACGGGGACAGCCTCGCTGTAAGATTGTTTTTTCATATGCATTTGTCTCCTTTAGTTTTGTTTAACAGAACCGACTGCGGCTCTGTTCGTCAGGAAGGTCTCGAACTGACGTTATAGATTGGGAAATACCCAAAGATTTATTATACAGAGAATTTTCGAAAAGTCAAGTGGTGGACAGATTATAATAGAGAAACGATATCATGGCAAAGGTATAAGGAGTAAAGCGGATATGAAAAGAAGAGCGATGAAAGAAGTCGTAATAAGAGTATTTATTTTGCTGGTGGGTCTGACGATTGCCCACCTTGGCGTGACATTGTTTCTGCTTGCAGATCTGGGTGCGGATCCATTTAATGTATTAGTACAGGGAATCTTCAGAACAGTTGGCAGTGTAATGCAGTGGCAGACGCTTACCCACGGGGCAGTCCATGTCAATGTCAGCTTTCTGATCATTCTTGTATTGCTGATCGTGGATCGAAGTTACATTAAGATCGGCACGCTGCTATGCATGGTATGCGGAGGGCCGATCATAGATTTCTTTACAAATCTGTTGGGATTCATTTTTGCACAGGAAAGGACTTTGTGGTTCAAACTGCCGGTATTGGCGCTGGGATGTGTCATCCTTGCGTTTGGTATGACGATTGTGATCAAGTCTGATGCAGGAACCGGACCAAACGATCTTGTGGCGCTTGTGATCAGCGACAAGAGCCATATCAAGTTCAGTATTATGCGGGTCATGGTGGACGTTTCTTTTGTGGCCGCAGGTTTTCTTTTGGGAGGCGCTTTCGGAATCGGAACGATAGTGTGCGCCTGTCTGGTGGGACCGGTGGCAGGTTTTTTCCTGCCACGGAGTGAGAGATTGGTCGATAGCATTCTGAAGAATACATAGTAAGCCTCAAGAGATATTGCCATTTCGCCGTCGAAAACGAATAACAAAGAAACGGCATAGCCCGCAAGCCACGCCGTTTACCAAAAATATTAATATCGTTTTATTGAGCTTTATGCAAGTTCGCCTGCATTATAGCGTGCCACGATCGATTGGATTCTCTCTACGGGGTTGAGAAGATCGCTGATGGAGGTATCGTGATTCAGGGTGTCGATGATATAGGCAATGTATTTGCTCATATCACAGTCGATGTACCATTCACGGCTCAGTAGTTCCGGAGTCTGGTAGATCAGGTTTGTTGTCAGGACGCGGTGAATGATTCCCTCGGCATAGGCCTGGTCAAAAGGCTCTAATCCCGCCGTAAACAGGCCAAAAGTGGTGAATACGAAGATTCTGTTGGCTTTGCGCTCTTTCAGTGCGGATGCAACTTCTATGACACTGTCGCCGGAGGAGATCATGTCGTCAATGATGATCACATCCTTGTTCTCTACGCTGGAACCAAGAAATTCGTGAGCAACGATAGGGTTTCTGCCGTTTTTGATTACCGTGTAATCCCGACGCTTATAGAACATACCCATGTCCAGTCCAAGCACATTGGCGATATAGATTGCCCGGCTCATACCGCCTTCGTCAGGGCTGATGACCATCATATGGTCACTGTCGATCGTCAGATCCTTAACATGTGTCAGAAGCCCCTTAACAAACTGGTAAGCGGGCTGCACCGTCTCAAAGCCGTGCAGGGGAATGGCATTTTGTACGCGCGGATCATGGGCATCAAAAGTGATGATATTATCCACACCCATGTTTACCATCTCCTGTAATGCGAGCGCGCAGTCAAGAGACTCTCTGGCGGTCCTTTTATGCTGTCTGCTCTCATAGAGAAAAGGCATGATAACCGTGATCCGGCGCGCCTTGCCGCCGACGGCAGCGATGATGCGCTTCAGATCCTGATAGTGATCGTCCGGAGACATATGGTTGATGTGTCCGCAGAGCGAGTAAGTCAGGCTGTAATTAGCCACATCCACCAGAAGGTAGAGATCGGATCCGCGTACGGATTGTTTGATGACACCCTTGGCCTCGCCTGAGCCAAATCGCGGCACATCGGCTTTCAGGATATAAGTGTCCCGCTGATAGCCAGAGAAAGCAAGAGATTCTTTGTGTTCGCTTTCGCGTTCAGTTCTCCATTTTACAAGATAGTAGTCTACTTTTTCACCCAGAGGACGGCATCCCTCCAAAGGAATGATCCCAAGAGAGCCGACAGGGATAGTTTCCAGATTTCTTTTTTCTTCACGTCTGGTCATGAAAGATCCTCACTTTCTGTTCATCAATCTTTTTTTGTACATGCGGATATCTTGTCCGGATAATTTACAGATTTCATAATGGCTGGTTATGCGGGAAAAAATGCGGTCGGAATATCGGTTCCTCAACTCTTCCAGGGAAAGGTTGGTGGAGATCACCGTTGCTTTCTTGCCCATATGGCGCTCGTTAAGAAGAGCAAATAATTGGGAAGCCACAAACTGGTTTGTCAGTTCGGTGCCCAGATCGTCGATGATCAGCAGATCGCATTGATACAGATCTGCGTAAGTTTCGCGCAGCTCATCGCGGTTTCTGTAATCAAAGGAATTTTTAGATAGTAAATCAAACAGGCCGGCTGCGCTGAAATAGATCACGGAATGTCCGCTCTCAATCAGCTCTTTGGCAACACAGCCGGAAAGAAATGATTTTCCCGTACCCACTGTACCATAAAAGAAGAGATTATGGTAGTCGGAATTGAAATTTTTGATAAAATTATGACAGGTACTGACTGCATTTTTGAAACGGGACAAATGATCGCCGTCATAGTACTCATAAGAAAGAGAATCGAAATTTTCAGTGCGCAGCATTTCATGTATGTTGGACTGTTCATAGAGCAGCGCGATCATGGCCTGCTTAAAGCAATGGCATTTCTGCCCGTCAATATATCCGGTATCTTTACAGTCCGCACACTCATAGATTGGTTCGAGATAATCCGGGGCCAGACCGGCATTTTCCAAAAGTTCTGCCTTGCGGCCCGACAGCTCGGCCAGAGAATCCCGAAGATCTTCCATTGCCTCCGGATCGCCGGCAAGCATTTTCTTGCCCTGGGCAACGGAAACGGATGCCACTTCATCTTCCAGCTCCCTGTATAGAGGAATGTGGCTGTATACATATTCCAGCCTGCGCTCTACATCACGCCGGCTCTTTAACTGCTTCATCTCGTATTGATGAAGAATCATATCATATTGGGCATTTGTCAATGACACGGTGCGTCTCCTTACTGTGCATCACGATGTTTAATTGCTTAGCAATTCCTGTTCCAAAGCGTCAAAGTCATAGCTGTTTTGTTTAAATTGATTGAATTTATTATTGGCAACAGCTTTGGCTGCTTTTGTCTTATGATAATGCTCGTCCAGCGGCTGGATGTCGCTTCGGTAGTGCACGCCCGCTTTGTGCCAGCTGGTCAGGATACTGTCGGCATACTCAAAACGATGATTGTCGGTAGCCAGAACCGTGCGTTCGCATGCAGCCAAAATAACATCAGATACAAATCCGAACTCTTTAGTCCAACGCATGATATAGGAAACTTCTGTTTCCGTCGGCGTACCGCTCTTGCCGAGGGCTTTCATGATATCATAGACGGATTTGTCGTATTTGCCTGCAAGGCGTGCGGCCTGCTTCGGTGTCGAGATGCCCTGCTGCGCCCAGCTGATGGCCACCTTTTCTATATAACGAAGATCCTTTTTGCCGCGTCCCACGCAGTACTGGATCAAATAATCGACCAGATCTTCGGAGAATCCTAATCTGTCGGAGATAAATAACATGGTGCGCACTTCATTGGGACTCAGCGTTTTCTTCAGATACTGCTCCGTGATAAAAAGAAGACGGGAGGCAGCTTCATCGGATTTAAATGCTTTCAGCTCGTCCAGTGTATAATCAGGCTTCTCATAGGTATTATCATCGGAAGTTAATTTGGAGGAAATGGGTACTACCGATGCAAGAGGAGATACCGACGGCGCCGATACGGTTGGAACCGGCGCGATGCCAGGTGCAGCCGGAGCCGCAGCAAAATCCATAAGATGGATGCCGGTTACATTCTTATGCTCGTCATACTCCAGAGACAGAAGGTTGTTCTTCTCCCAGTATTTTAGTGCACGCATGACGTCCTTTTCGGTGTAATTAAACATATCTGCAAGATCAGATATGCTCGTGGAAAGCCTGGCACTCATCATGCGGATCAGATAGAGATATATTTTGAGCTGCGCATCGTTGGCTGTCTTCATGTATTCATCGATAAAACGGTTGGAAATAACCGTAGAATTAGTATAATTATCCTGATAAATCGTTAAGCGACCCATATTCACACCACCCCTGTTCCGGAACCGGACACATTATATACCCATGAGGGTACATGGTGAATTATAGCATAGCGATTTTTAAAATGATATAGGCAAACTGTCCTAAACAAAATAGCGTTACCGATTTCATAAATGTGGATAATGTGGATGAAATATTGGACGCCGCGAAAATACAGGGTGTCTCCGTCACAAAAATATCCACAGAAAACAGGCGGATATTTCGGCAATTTTCTGTGGATATTGTGAATAATTATTTTTGCAGCAGGTTTTCCCCGATTTTTACGATATCCCCTGCCCCCATAGTTATCAACAAATCATCCTTTGTGCAATTTTTCAGAATAAAATTTTCGATTTCTTCAAAAGAAGCGAAATAGTGACAGCGGTGACCGATATTTTGGATCTCCTGCTGCAGTGTCCGGGAGCTGATTCCCAGGGTATTTTTCTCTCTGGCCGCATAGATATCTGCAAGGATGATCTCATCGGCTAACGACAGCGCGTCAGCAAAATCATGGAGAAAAGCCTTGGTCCGCGTGTAGGTATGGGGCTGGAAAACGCACCATATAGTACGGTGAGGGTAATTCTGGGCGGCCGAGAGTGTTGCGCGTATCTCTGTGGGATGATGCGCATAGTCGTCTATGATAGTGAAGCCGTTTACCTCGCCTTTATATTCAAATCGCCGGTCTGTTCCTCCATAGTGAAGCAGCGCGCGGGCAATTACATCGTCGGTGATATGAAGCAGATCGGCAAGAGCGATCGCCGCTATCGCGTTATAGACATTGTGTTCTCCCGGCACACGCAGAGAAAATACTTCTTCTTTGCCATTTCTGCGCATAAGATGAAAAGAGGGACAACCCGAGGCATCGTAAGTGATATGCGTGGGATAATAATCACAGGATGAGGAGGAACCGTAGGTAATGACCTGGCAGTCCAAATCAGAGGTGATCTCCTCGATGTTATCAATATCCCCGCGGATGATCAAGGCTCCGTCTTGCGGAAGAAGACGGGCAAATTCGTGGAAAGAATTGCGGATATCGTGGATGTCTTTAAAGAAATCCAGATGATCTTCTTCTATATTAAGTATAATACTGATTCTGGGATAGAAGCTAAGAAAACTGTTCGTATACTCGCAGGCTTCCGTGACAAAGTTATCCGATGAGCCAACGCGGATATTTCCGCCAATCGGTTTGTAGATGCCGCCGATCGACAGGGTGGGATCATCACCGCTCTCCAGAAGAATCTGGGAAATCATGGAAGTGGTGGTAGTTTTGCCATGGGTGCCGCTGACTGCAACGGGCGTCTTGTAGTTTTTCATCATCTGTCCCAGAAGCTGCGCTCTGGTCAACAGAGGAATGCCCAGCTTATCAGCCGCGAGCAGTTCGGGATTATCGGGTTTGATGGCGCTGGTATATACGATGAGATCAGCTCCGTTAGAAAGATTCTCTTCCCGCTGCCCGTAATATATGGCGGCGCCCAGTGTTTCCAGTCTGTGTGTGAGAGGAGACGGCGCCCTGTCGGAACCGGATATGCGAAATCCCTCAGACAGAAGTATTTCGGCGAGACCGCTCATGCTGATACCGCCGATCCCTACAAAATATATATGAATCGGATCATTGAAATTAATTTGATACATGGATATCTCCCTATGCTACGTTTTTATTAGTATTATACTCATTTCATGTAAAAAAACCAATAGGATTTTGGAAAAGAACCATATTGAGCTTTTTTTGGATACAATTTATAGAATGAGATTATCTGATTAATTTTCAGAAAAGAAATTATGTTAAAAATAAACAAATACATTGAAAGCAATAAGAAAATATTGTATATTATTAACATAAGAAATGAAAGGGTGCGTGAATAAATTTGTAAATAATATTCACTTTCCTGAAGGACTGTGATATAATTATCAAATACAACAAAACAGGTATTAATTTTTATACATATATTCAAAAATATATAGGAAACAAGAGGTGATATGATGGTAAAGAAAGAAATGATTGCCATGCTGCTTGCTGGCGGTCAGGGAAGCAGATTGGGTGTGTTTACGTCAAAAGTTGCAAAGCCGGCGGTATCTTTTGGCAGTAAGTACAGAATCATCGACTTCCCACTCAGTAACTGTATTAATTCGGGTGTTGATACGGTAGGCGTCCTGACGCAGTACCAGCCCCTCCGCCTGAATACCCATATCGGAATCGGTATTCCGTGGGATCTCGACAGGAACATCGGCGGTGTGACGGTACTGCCTCCTTATGAGAAGAGCGCTAACAGTGAGTGGTATACGGGTACGGCCAACGCGATTTACCAGAATATGGATTATATGGAGAGTTTTAATCCGGAATATGTTCTGATCTTATCGGGCGATCATATCTACAAGATGGATTACGAGGTGATGCTGGATTTCCACAAACAGAATGGGGCGGAAGTGACTATCGCAGTTATGCCCGTACCGATGGAAGAAGCAAAGCGGTTTGGCATCATGATCACGGACAAGGACCGTAAGATCGTTGATTTTGAAGAAAAACCTGAGAATCCCCGAAGTAATCTGGCATCAATGGGTATTTACATTTTTAACTGGAAGACACTTAAGGAAGCGCTGCTCACCAATGCAGATCAGCCGGGATTGGATTTCGGTAAGCACGTGATTCCATACTGCCATCAAAAGGGTGCACCTCTTTACGCCTATGAGTTTAACGGTTATTGGAAAGATGTAGGAACGCTGCATTCCTACTGGGAAGCTAATATGGAGCTGATCGATATCGTTCCGGAATTCAATCTCTATGAGGAATACTGGAAGATCTATACGAGAAGCGAGATCCTGCCGCCTCAGTACCTGTCCTCCGACAGTGTCGTAGAGAGAAGTATTATCGGAGAGGGCGCTGAGATTTACGGTAAAGTATACAATTCGGTTATCGGATGCGGTGTTACGATAGGAGCGGACAGCGTAGTGCGTGATTCCATCGTAATGAACCAGTCGCATATAGGTTCCGGCTGCGAGTTGTACAAGACCATTGTCGCTGAGAATGTTGTGATCGAGGACGGGGTTAAGATTGGAATCGGTGAGGAAGCTGAGAATGAGACCGATCCGCATATTTACAACCACGGACTTGTGGCAATAGGTGAGAAGAGCGTGATTCCACAGGGCATTTCCATCGGGAAGAACTCAGTAGTATTTGGCGTAACAAGCGCAGAAGACTACAGGGATGGAGCGCTTGAAAGTGGTAAAACTTTGATTAAGGCAGGTGATAAATAGTGAGAGCGATTGGAATTGTCTTGGCGGGTGGTAATAACCATAGAATTAAGGAACTGACACAGAAACGTGCAGTTTGCGCGATGCCTATAGCAGGCAGTTACCGCGGTATTGATTTTGCACTGAGTAATATGTCCAATTCCCACATTAATAAGGTCGCTGTATTTACACAGTACAACGCCGGAAGCCTGAATGAACATCTGAGTTCATCCAAATGGTGGGATTTCGGACGTAAACAGGGCGGGTTGTTTGTATTTACGCCAGCGGTAACTGCGGAGAGCAGTGCATGGTATCGCGGTACGGCAGACGCGATTGCACAGAACTTGTCTTATCTTAAGAACAGCCATGAACCATACGTGGTGATATCTTCCGGCGACTGCGTATATAAGATGGATTATAACAAGGTATTAGAATATCACATTGACAAGAAAGCAGATATCACGGTAGTATGTAAGGACATGGAGCCGGGAGTCAACGTGGACAGATTCGGTACGGTCAAGATGAATGAAGAATGCCGAATCGAAGAGTTCGAGGAGAAACCGGTAGTAGCCAAATCCAATACGATCTCATGCGGTATTTATGTTGTCAGAAGACGCCAGTTGATCGAGATGATCGAGAAATGCGCGGAGGAAGACAGATATGATTTCGTCAAGGATATTCTTATCCGCTATAAGAATATGAAGAGGATCTATGGTTACAAGATTAGAGATTACTGGAGCAATATAGCGACGGTGGATGATTATTACAAGACCAATATGGACTTTCTTCATCCCGAGATCAGAAATTATTTCTTCAGACAGTATCCGGACATTTACTCTAAAGTAGATGATCTGCCGCCGGCAAAATACAACGTTGGAGCAAACATCAAAAATAGTTTGATCTCAAGCGGCTGTATTGTGAACGGCAAAGTAGAAGATTCCGTAATCTTCAAGAAAACGTATATTGGCAACAACTGTTATATCAAAAATTCCATTATCCTGAACGATGTATACATTGGGGATAATACACATATTGAGAACTGTATCGTAGAGAGCAGGGGAACGATACGGGCTAATTCTTACCACAAGGGAGAAAATGGAATAGAAATTGTGGTAGAACATAATGACAGATATGTAATTTGATGATATGATAGAAAGGCGGTTGCTATTATCGTTAGAAAAATTTATTGTGTAAGAGGCATAAGCGTTATTAATTAAATGTTTATTGCAAGCTACGTGGCTTGATGGGTATGACTTGTGTGGAAAAGCTTGTGAAAACCGACAGGTTCTCCTGTTCGGTATCATATGATAAGGAGGCTGAGCTGCATGAAAATTACTGATGTCCGCGTGCGTAAAATGACTCAAGACAGCAAAATGAAAGCAATCGTCTCAATCACCATAGACGATGAGTTCGTGGTCCATGACATTAAAGTAATTGAGGGTGAAAAAGGTCTTTTCATTGCAATGCCAAGCAAGAAAGCTAATGATGGAGAGTACAGGGATATTGCACATCCAATCAACTCAGAGACTCGTGACAGAATTCAAAGCATTATTCTGGACAGCTATGAGAATGCACTTTTAGAACCTGAAGATGAGTAACTAATGCATCGTGTGAAAGAAAAGGACGTGAAAACGTCCTTTTTCTTATGCAGTAAAATGCCGCAGCTATATGGAAACGGCATTTTTTGTATTTTGTTATGCGTATTTGTCAAAAATAGCGGGGACGCTGCGAATTATAGGTATCGAAAGGAAAGGCGGTGATGGTGGTGGAGATCAACGAGAAAAATTTTGTGAAGCAGCTGAAAAGAAAAAATGAGGATGCATTGGTCTATGTCATCGAAAATTATGGATGGGTGTTGAAAACAGTTGTAAAGCGGCAGATGGGAACGCTGCCGCATCTATGGGACGACTGCATGAACGACACGCTGATGGCGGTGTGGGAAAATATAGGCAGTTTTGATCCGGCAAAATCTGATTTTCGCAATTGGCTGGCGGGAGTGTGCAGATTTAAGGCATTGACTTACGTGAGGAAATATATCGAGTCTTCCAGAGAAGATCTTGTTGAGCAGATGCCGGAATGGAGAGACGAGGCGGCGGAACGCGAATTCTTAAGACGGGAATATGAGGAAGAAGTGAACAGGATTCTCTCCTATTTAAAGGAGGAGGATGCGAGAATATTCCGTATGACGTATTTGGATGGGATGTCGATGGACGAGGTAGCGGAACGGATGAACATGAGCAAGACGGTAATCTACGGACGGATCAGCAGAGGACGCAGACAGATCAGGAAATGCGCAGCAGAAAGCGAGGTGTAAGATATGGCCAGATTGTATGAGATGTGCAATGAAATTGATTCGGAGAATATTTTGAAAGATGGAGAAAAACTTACGGCAGATGAGAGAAAGAGGATGATTGCCAGTATGAGGGATGCAGGAGTTCTGTCGACAGGCGGACATAGAAAGGGCAGAAGAAGGACAGGATTCGCAGCAGGATGGGCAGTTGCTGCAGCAGCGCTTCTACTTGTGATCGTGCCTAATATATCTGCGGAAGCTGCGTATGCGATGGAGCAGATTCCGATTCTTGGAACTGTTATCAGGGCGGTCACTGTCCGGGAGTATCAGTATGAGGATGAACGGTTCGCAGCGGATATTGAGAAAGTTCAGTTAGAGCAGGCAGGAGAACAGGAGGATCTTCAGACAAATGAGTCAATCGCTGTGATCAATGAGAGCATAGAAGAGATGACGGACCGGCTGATCGCCAGATTTGAGGATCAGGTGGCGTTGGGAGAGGGACACACCGGCGTCTTTGCGGGCAGCGAAATAGTGACGGATACAGATAGATGGTTCACGCTGAGAATCACGGTGACGGAGGTTGCCGGAAGTGGAGCGGAATACCAGTATTACTATCATATTGACAGGACAACGGGGGAGATTGCCTGTTTGCAAGACCTGTTTCGAGATGGAGCAGACTATATTACGCCCATCAGTGAAAATATTATGAAGCAGATGAGTGAACAGATGGCAGCGGATGAGTCTAAGATTTATTGGATTGATACAGAGGAAGAACTTGGACATGAATTCGATAAGATCAAGGCAGACCAGAATTTTTATCTCAATGATAACGGGCAGATCGTTATCTGCTTTGATGAGTACGAGGTCGCTCCGGGATATATGGGATTAGTTGAATTTACGATAGAAGAAGAGGCGGTGGCTGACATACGGAAATAGCAGAATAACACAGACCCGATAAAAAGGCGCACACTTTTCCTGAAATTCATGAAACATTTCTTGTAGGAATGTAAAAATATTGATAGAATAGAAAAACGAGCGGGCTGCTTGCGGTAAGCGGCTCCGGGAGAAACGGCAGAACAGAATCGAGGGAATTATGTATATTATTGTGGGATTGGGCAATCCGGACAGACGGTATCAAAACACACGACATAATGTCGGATTTGATGTGATTGACCGCATTGCCTCCGGGAATCATATTACGGTGGGTGAGCGCAAACATAAGGCTCTTATCGGCAAGGGATATGTGGGCGGACAGAAAGTGGTTCTTGCAAAGCCCCAGACTTATATGAATTTGAGTGGTGAAAGCGTCAGGGAAATCATAGACTTTTATAAGGTGGACGAGACGAGCGAACTGATTGTGATCTCGGACGATATCAGTCTGGCTCCGGGACAGATCCGTATTCGCAAGAAAGGCAGCGCAGGCGGGCATAATGGCTTGAAAAATATCATACTGCACTTGGGACACAATGAGTTCCAACGCATTAAGATGGGTGTGGGTGAGAAGCCGCCGGGATATGATCTGGCGGACTATGTGCTTGGACATTTTACCGGGGAAGAACGGGAGATTATGGACGAAAGCATCAGGCGTGCGGCACAAGCCGTGGAAGTTATGCTCGTTAGTGGTGCGGATGAGGCGATGAATCAGTATAATAAGAAAGTATAGTTATAATACGGCGGCATATGGAGGTATGATGTGAGGGCTTTACTTGCTCCCTTGGAAGAACTGGGGGAATATGAAGAAATAAAGAAGATGCTCGCGAGTGAAAGCGCTTCAGTAGCGCTCAGCGGGTGCGTGGATTCACAGAAACTGCATATGATCTATGGACTTGGCGAGGGATTCCGGTATAAATTGATCGTTACTTTCAGCGATCTGAAAGCTAAGGAGCTGTATGAGGATTATAAATTTTATGACAGAAATGTCATGTTATATCCGGCCAAAGACCTGATTTTCTTCCAGGCGGATATCCATGGTAACCAGTTGACGATGGAGCGGATTCGCTGCCTGCGCAGGCTGATGGAGGGCAGACCGACTACTGTCATTACCACGTATGATGCGTTGATGGCGCCTCAGGCTCCGATGGATGCATGGAAACGCCACGTGATCCACCTTGACAGGAGAAGCAGCGTGGAGGAAAGTGAGCTGGCAATACGTCTCGTGGAGCTGGGATACGATAAGAATTATCAGGTGGAGGCTCCGGGGCAGTTCAGCATACGCGGCGGTATTATCGATATTTTTGACCTGACCGAGGAGAACCCTTACAGAATCGAGCTGTGGGGAGAAGATGTGGAGTCGATCCGCAGCTTTGACATCTTAAGTCAGCGTTCCATAGAGAAACTGGAGTCCGTTACGATCTATCCTGCGACAGAACTGATTTTGTCTGAAAAAGAACTGCAGGATGGACTGAGGAAGATTCAGGCGGAATGCAAAAAGCATACCGCGAAGCTTCGGAAAGACATGAAGACGGAAGAAGCCCATCGATTGGAGACGCAGGTGAGGGAATTAGCGGAGCAGCTGTTGGAGCTTGGCATTTCCCGCAATGCGGTAAATCTGGACAGTTATGTGCGGTATTTCTACCCGGAACTGTCTACATTCATGGACTGTTTCGGCGTTGGAGCGGCACAGCAAAAGCAGGGACAGGGCTGTGTTTTTATCGATGAGCCGCTGCGTGTCAAAGAGCACGCTTCGGCGGTGGAACTGGAATTTCGGGAGAGCATGATGCACCGGGTGGAGAAAGGATATCTTCTGCCGGGGCAGATGGATATTCTCTATAGTGCGGAGGAGACGGCAGCACGGCTTGCGAAAGGCAGAGTGGTGACGCTCTCCATGATGGATGCCAGGAATCCGCTTTTTAAGGCGGACAGGAAATATGATATACAGACGAGAAGTTTATCTTCCTACAATAATAGTTTTGAAGCGTTAGTCAAGGATCTTGCCAACTATAAGAAAAAAGGATACAGGGTTTTATTGCTGTCCGGATCCAGGACAAGAGCCAAACGCCTCGCGGAAGATCTGCGTGACCAGGAGATCAGCGCTTTTTACAGCGAGGATCCTATGCGGGAGGTGCAGCCGGGGGAAGTTATGACCTATTACGGCAGGGTCCTGCGGGGATTCGAGTACCCGTTGATCAAGTTTATCGTCATCTCAGAGAGCGATATATTTGGAGCGGAAAAGAAAAAGAAGAAGAAAAAGCTTTATCAGGGTCAGAAGATCAATGATTTCAATGAACTGAAAGTGGGAGACTATGTGGTGCATGAGAGTCATGGTCTGGGAATATATCAGGGCATTGAAAAAGTAGAGGTGGATAAGATCGTCAAGGATTATATGAAGATATCCTACCGTGACGGCGGAATTCTCTACGTGCTCGCCACAGGGCTTGACGTCATTCAGAAATATGCGTCTGCAGAGTCGGGCAGCAGGCCGAAGCTTAACAAACTGGGGACGCAGGAGTGGAATAAGACCAAATCCAGAGTGCGTACTGCGGTGGATGAGATCGCACAGGATCTGGTGGAACTCTATGCCCGCCGGCAGCAGAGCGAGGGCTTCAAATATGGTGCGGATACGGTATGGCAGCGGGAGTTTGAAGAGATGTTTCCTTTCGAGGAGACGGAGGATCAGATCAGCGCCATCGCCGCAACGAAAGAAGATATGGAGAGCAGCAAGATCATGGATCGTCTGATCTGCGGCGATGTGGGTTACGGTAAGACGGAGATTGCGATCCGTGCAGCGTTCAAGGCCGTGCAGGAGGGCAAACAGGTAGTCTATCTCGTGCCGACAACGATTCTGGCCCAGCAGCATTATAATACGTTTATACAGAGAATGAAAGATTTTCCCGTGCGCATAGATCTGTTGTCACGTTTCAGGACAGCGGCGGAACAAAAAAAGACGGTGGCAGATCTCAAAAAAGGCATGGTAGATATTGTGATCGGGACGCACAGGGTTCTGTCGGCGGACGTGCAGTATAAAGATCTGGGACTGCTCATCATCGATGAAGAGCAGCGTTTCGGCGTGGCGCACAAGGAAAAGATCAAGAAAATGAAAGAGAATGTGGATGTACTGACACTGACAGCAACGCCGATCCCCCGTACACTGCATATGAGCTTGATCGGAATTCGTGATATGAGCGTTTTGGAGGAGGCTCCGGGCGACCGACAGCCGATTCAGACATTTGTGTGCGAATACAATGAGGAGCTTGTGCGGGAGGCGATCATTCGAGAGCTGTCCAGAGGCGGTCAGGTATACTATGTGTACAACCGGGTGAATAATATTGCGGATGTGGCCGCTGTCATACAGAATCTGGTGCCGGAGGTTAATGTGGCGTTTGCCCACGGCCAGATGAAAGAGAGCGAACTGGAGCGCATCATGTATGATTTTATTGACGGAGAGATTGATGTGCTTGTATCAACGACGATCATTGAGACGGGGCTTGACATCTCTAACGTAAATACAATGATCATCCATGATTCGGATCAGATGGGCTTGTCACAGCTCTATCAGCTCAGAGGACGGGTAGGACGCTCCAATCGGACGGCCTATGCTTTCCTGATGTACAAAAGGGATAAGATGCTGAAAGAGGTGGCGGAGAAACGGCTGGAGGCCATTAAGGAGTTTACCGATCTGGGCAGCGGGTTCAAGATCGCCATGCGTGATCTGGAAATCCGTGGAGCGGGTAATCTGCTCGGAGCGAAACAGCATGGACATATGCAGGCCGTTGGGTATGATCTGTATTGTAAGATGCTCAATGAGGCTGTGAAGACATTAAAAGGCATCTCTACGATCGAAGATTTCAATACGAGTATTGACCTGGAGGCAGATGCCTATATCCCGCCCTCCTATATTGTGAATGAAGTTCAGAAACTGGATATCTATAAACGGATCGCTGGAATAGAGAATGAAAAAGAGTGTGATGATATGCGGGAGGAGCTGTTAGACCGTTTCGGTGAGATTCCAAAATCTGCGGAGAATCTGCTGCGGATCGCTCTGATCCGTTCCCATGCTCACAGATTGTATATGCCGGAAGTAAAAGGCAAGAATGAGACGATTCGCTTCCTGCTAAGGACTGATGCGCCTATCAGGGTAGAAAATATCCCGCATCTGCTTCGGGCTTACGAGGGCAGAATGACTTTCGACCCGAAAGGGATGCCGACGTTCAGGCTGCGTTACAGGAAATGCGGCGTGATCGAGAAAGACGAAGAGCTCCTGCTGGCATTGACGGAGGCAGCCCTGGCCGATATGACGGAACTGCTGCTGCAATAAAGGAAGTGCGAGGAAAATGTATGATTTATTTGGATAATGCGGCGACGACCAGAACCGCACCGGAAGTCGTGGAAGCCATGCTGCCGTATTTTACGGAATATTATGGCAATGCAGGCAGTATATACCGGCTGGGGAATGACAGTAGAAAAGCGGTTATTGAGGCGAAAAGAACGATCGCGGCGACGTTGGGCGCACAGCCCAATGAGATTTATTTTACGGCGGGAGGGACGGAGGCTGATAACTGGGCATTGAAAGCGGTCTTTGAGGCGTATCGGGAGAAAGGCTGTCATATCATTACGTCCAAGATTGAGCACCATGCGATCCTGCATACATGCGAGTACCTGGAAAAACAGGGAGCTAGGATCACTTACCTGGACGTGGATGAAGAGGGGATTGTCAATATGGAACAGCTTAAGGCGGCAATCCGAGAGGATACCATTCTCATCTCCGTTATGTATGCGAACAATGAGACCGGGACGATACAGCCGATCAGGGAAATTGGTGAGATCGCGGCGGCGCATGGAATCCTGTTTCATACCGATGCGGTACAGGCATACGGGCAGATTCCGATTCATGCAGGAGACTGCCATATTGATCTGCTCTCTGCCAGCGGGCATAAGTTTCACGGCCCTAAAGGGGTGGGATTTTTGTATATCAGTCAAAGGGTAAAGCTTGGCTCTTTTATGCACGGAGGACAGCAGGAGAGAGGGCGTCGTGCAGGAACGGAGAATGTGCCCGGTATTGTAGGACTGGCGGCAGCCGTGCGGCGGTGTTACGCCGTGCCGGGAGAAACAAGGGGTGACGGCATAAGCAAGAGGGACAGCGCGGCGGCGGAGGTTCGGACCGGACAGGCAGCCTGTGCCCTGACGCCGGACAGGCAGCAGGCGTGCGAGCGGGTAAGAAAACTGCGGGACGATCTGATTGGACGGATCGAGCAGGCAATACCCGGTGCGAAGCTTAATGGGCATCGAACGAAGCGACTTCCGGGCAATGTGAATTTCAGCTTCGAGGGCGTGAATGGAGAATCTGTGCTGATCATGCTGGACATGCAGGGAATCTGTGCATCCAGCGGTTCCGCATGCACGTCAGGATCCCTTGACCCCTCCCACGTACTGTTGGCGATGGGGGTTTCTCCGGATCTGGCCAGAGGATCTCTTCGCATGACGCTGGGGGAAGAAAATACGGAAGAAGAGTTAGACATCGTGGTGGATGAGCTTGTCAAAAGCGTGCATCGGATCAGGGATCTTGCGCAAGGATAAGATACACGGGACGGAGTATTTTGAGCATAATATAACAGTGGATTAGTAAAACGGCATAGCAGCAGGCTATGCCGTTTTTGACGTTGTCAGGAGTGACAGCGGGGAGAGTATGATTTGAGATACGGACGTAGTCTGTCATATCATAATGTTGATCGAACATGAGCGGATAAAAATATACAAGAGAGTTCAGGTTTTCCAGTCAAAACAAAAATAATATACAAAAAACAGAAAAAATTAAACGAGAATATACATGAAAAGCAGTAGTATTTTACTGTAAATAATGATTAAGAAGGAGGACTCTTATGAAAAGTGCAAAATGTTTCAGTGACAAACATTACCCGATCGGTAAGATCGACGGCAAATTGTATTCTTCCTTTACAGAACATTTGGGGAGAAGCATTTATTCCGGAATCTATGAGCCGGGGCATTCAACGGCGGACGAGAAGGGATACCGTCAGGATGTGGCAGAGCTGGTAAAAGAGCTGGGAGTTCCTGTGATCCGTTATCCGGGCGGGAATTTTGTCTCATGTTATGACTGGCATGACGGAATCGGACCGAAAGAGAACAGGCCTAAACGGATGGACTATGCATGGGCAACCATCGAGACGAATGAATTCGGAATAGACGAGTTCTGTCAGTGGGCGGAGAAAGTCGGCATCGAACCAATGATTGCAGTTAATCTTGGAACCGGAAACATCAAGGATGCAGGAGATTTGGTAGAATACTGTAATCATCCCGGCGGAACTTACTGGAGTGACCTGCGCGCGCAGAACGGTCATCCGGAACCTTACAACATTAAGTACTGGTGTCTTGGCAATGAGATGGAGGGAAGCTGGCAGGCGGGCCATCTCTCGGCGGAAGACTATACAAAGAAAGCTCTGGAAGCAGCAAAGATCATGAGATGGGTAGATCCAACCATCAAACTGGTTGCCTGCGGAAGCAGTTATGAAATGCTGCCGACTTATCTGGAGTGGGATCGTGTCATGTTGACGGAATTGTATAATCAGGTAGATTATATTTCTACTCATAATTATACGATGAACGCAGGACAGGGCACAACAAACTTCCTTGCGGCATACAAACAGCTTGATACGCATATTAAAAACAGCGCCAAAGCAGTTGAGTTTGTGAAAGCGAAGAATCATTTTACCAAGGATATCAAGATCTGTCTGGATGAGTGGAATGTATGGAATTTCCAGGATATCAAGTTGGATTCACTGGATGATCTGGCCGGGCTGACTACGTTTGAGATGACATCGGCTGAGAAATGGGAGATCGCACCGAGCATTCTGCAGGAAAAATATTCGTTGTTGGATGCCCTTGTAGTGGGTGGTCTTGGCATTACTCTCCTGAACAACGTGGATACCGTGGAAATAGCATGTCTGGCACAGCTGATCAATGTAATCGCGCCGATCACAACGGTTCGCGGCGGCGGTGTTTTCAAGCAGACGATCTATCATCCGTTCCATATGCTTAGCAAATACGGTCATGGCACAACGATGAAAGCAGTCGTTGAGGCTCCTGTATATTCCTGTGAATTTGGAGAACTTCCGATCGTGGAGCCGGCAGTCGTATATGATGAAGAACAGGATGAGGTACGTGTATTTGTCTTAAACTGCAGTCAGGATGAAGAGACGGAATTTACGTTACAGCTGCAGGGATATGGCGACAGGAAAGTGAAACGGCATCTGGCGCTGTTTGGAGATGACCTTGAGCTGCGCAATACGATCGATCAGCCGGATCAGGTTGTCATGAAAGAACTGGATACTTCCAAGGTGGAGGGAACGACAGTGATTCTTCCGAAGATGTCATGGAACATTCTTATATTAAGCTGAGCCGGCGGATACAGGCCTGCAGGCTGAGAGAAGTTTGAAAGAAAAGTACTTTCAACGATAGAATCAGAGTGTCTGCCAGAGCAGACAGACAGGAGTAAAAAAGTGGGTACCAATATGAGCAGAGAAGTTTTGCTAAAATCAGATCAGATCGTAAAACACTTTGGCCTGACTCATGCACTGAACGGAATTTCCATAGAAGTGAGGCGTGGGGAGATCGTCGGACTGATTGGAGAAAATGGTTCCGGAAAATCCACCTTTTCTTCGATCATATCCGGCATCTATCCACCCACATCCGGTACATTGGAACTGAAAGGGAAACCCTACAAACCAACGAATGCCATGGATGCGCAGCAGCACGGCATCAGTATGGTTACACAGGAGATGGGGACGCTGCCCGGAATCCGTGTGGCGGACAATATTTTCCTGGGCAGAGAAGAGCTTTTTGCCAGAAAAGGAATCGTAAACCACAAGAAGATGTATGAGGCGGCAAAAGAGGCATTGGGACGTATCGGGATCACAGACATTGATCCGGAGGCGCCGATTGCAAGATACAGTCTTGAGGACCGTAAATTGATCGAGGTAGTGAGAGCGATCTATACGGATCCGGAGATCTTTATCGTAGATGAAACGACCACCGCATTGTCACAGAAAGGCAGGGATATCATTTACCGGCTGATCAACAAATTCTGTGCGGAGAACAAGGCTGTTATTTTTATTTCCCACGATCTGGAAGAGATCATGGAAGTGTGCAATAAGCTGATCGTCCTGCGGGACGGAGACTTCATAGAGGAACTGTCCAAAGAACAGTTTGAAGAAGAGCGAATTAAGGAATTGATGGTAGGACGGAAACTGACCGGAGATTATTACCGTAACGACTATGACGGAAGCTTTGGCGATGAGGTGGTACTGAAAGCAGAAAACATTCATGTTGGACATGTACTGGACGGCGTGACGGTGGAGCTGCATAAAGGCGAGATCCTTGGAATAGGAGGATTGACGGATTGTGGTATGCATACGTTGGGCAAGGTACTGTTTGGCATTGAAAAACCGTTATACGGATCGGTGATTCTGCAGGATGGTACGCATATTAAAAATGCGAAACAGGCGATCGCCAACAAGATCGGTTATGTGTCAAAGAACCGGGATCAGGAAGCGTTGATCCTGTCGGCCAGTATTTTGGATAACACCGTACTGCCATCTCTTGACAAGATTGCCCGCACGGGACTGATCATGCGCAGGCATGAAAAAGCGTTTACGAACGTGCAGGTGGAGAATCTGAGCATTAAATGCAGGGAGATCGAGCAGGATGTGCGTGATTTGAGCGGTGGCAACAAACAAAAAGTAGTCTTTGGCAAATGGCTTGGCAACGAGTCGGAGATTTTTATTCTGGATTGTCCTACCAGAGGTATTGACATTGGGGTGAAAGCATTTATGTACCAGTTGATGTACCGGCTGAAAAAAGAGGGCAAGTCCATTGTCATGATATCGGAAGAGCTTCCGGAGCTGATCGGAATGAGCGACCGTATTATGATCATGAAAGATGGAAAAGTCCAAAAAACATTCGAACGATCGGCGCAGCTGGATGAATCCGTGCTGATCAAAGAGATGGTGTAGAAAGGAGGAGGTATTGTTTTGAAGATGAAAGAGAAACAGGAAAGCAGATATACTGATATGCTGAGAAAACTGATACCTTTTCTGGGACTTGCCATTATGGTTTTTGTATTTCAGGTTTTTGGAGAGGGTAAACTTCTGACAGCCGGGAATATCAAAAGTATTTTGAACCAGTCGGTCTATGTGGCGATCATGGCGTTTGGGGCGGTGTTTGTCTACTCTCATGCAGGAATGGATCTGTCTTACGGGGGTGTCATCGGATTCAGCGTATTAACGGCCATACTGGCGGGACGGGCGGGAGCTCCGCTTGCCGTGATCGTATTGGTCAATATTTTGTCGGCTGTGGCGTGGTTTGCAGTTAACGGATTTATATCGGTCTATTTAAGAGTATCTCCGTTTATTACGTCCCTGTGCATTATGTATATGTGCCGTGGTATTCTTAATACGGTATGTGCCAAGGAAAAGTACAGTGTTCCGGTCTATATTTATGACTACGATAATTGGGTCGTTAAAATTACACTGTTGGTCGTAGTGTATGTAGTCTGTTGGTTTCTGTTTGAAAAAAGCGCAATCGGCAAAGCAAACAAGGCGATCGGCGGCAATCCTTTGGCGGCGCAGCAGGCCGGAGTCAATGTAGAGCGGAGCAGGATGGCTGCGTACATTATCAGTGGAATTACCGTGGGAATCGGAGGATTCATCCTGATGGCAAGAGCCGGAAGTGTCAGTACATCTACCGGCCAGGGACTTGAAATGAATGTGATCACGGCGCTTGTCCTTGGAGGCGTTCCGCTTTCCGGTGGTTCACGCGCCAAGATGGTCGGCGCATTGGTCGGGAGCTTTTCAGTCATCCTGCTGCGTAACGGGTTGATCATATTAGGAATCAATGAACGTATTATAGAAGGAATCCAGGGACTTGTCCTGTTGATCATTGTATTTCTTACTTATGTAAAGAACAGAGATGGCATATGGCAATAGAATGGTGGGTTTTCGCATTATGAATGCGGGCCTGCAGGACAAGAAATAAGGAAAGAAAGATTGAAGATTATACGCAAAGAGAATCACAGAAAGGGAGAAAAAATGAGAAAAAAATTGATGGCAGCAGTATTGGCAGCAGCAATGACATTGTCTTTGTTTGGATGCGGAGCAGGCGGAGATGCACCTGCACAGACGCCGGAAGCTACAGAAAGTGCGGCGGATACACAGGATACAGCGAGTGCGGATGATGCGGCGGCATCTACGGAAACACCAGCGACGGATGAGAAGACAGCAGAAGTATGGGGCGGTGAGACCGGAGAAGTATGCGGTGATGAAAATGGCGAATATACCATCGGTGTGATCATCCACACGACAACAGATTATCTTTGTGCAAAATTAAAAGCTTATACGGATTATCTTGGAAAAGAATTCGGTGTGAAGTTCAGTTACTATATCATAGAGAACTTTGCGGATGAGACTTATCTTGCAGGAATCGAGAACCTGTGTGCACAGGGAGTTGACGGTATCATCACTACGAATTTCTCCGGTACCGCAGTACTTCAGGGTCTGAAGATCTGTGAAGACAATGGCGTCTATATGGGTGTAGGCTGGTCACAGATCGATGAGCAGATCAAGGATCAGGTATATGCAAGCGATTACTTTGTAGGTGGAGCATACGAGTCCGAGGTACAGGCAGGAAAAGATATCATTGAGAGCCTGATCAGCGCAGGTTGTACGAACATTGCACCGATCGGTTATGAGCCGGGCATTACATGCCATGACAGACGTTGGAACGGTATGATGGAAGCTTTAGAGGAGCATCCTGAAATTAATAAGGCAGGCGAATACAGAGGACTGGAATTTACAAAGGCAGTAGAGGATTATCTGGCTGCTGACGAGACAATTGACGGTATTGCAATCACACTGCTTGGTATTGAGTACTGTGTGGAGCCGATCAAATCTGCAGGCAGAGAGGGCCAGGTTAAGATCGCATTCGTGGATCTGTCTGAGAACTGCGGCGAGTATCTGGAGAGCGGCGATGTAGTATGCGCCATCGGCGGACAGTATGTGGATGTAGTTTTCCCGTTCATCTTTATGTACAATGCACTGAATGGAACACCGCTTGAAAAGACAGAGGTTCCGGTTAACTTCATTACCTGTAAGACGGGTGAAGAATTTGAGAATTATGCAACATATCTCCATGCGGACGGTGTATACTGTTGGACAGCGGAGGAACTGCAGGATGTTATCGTAAAATACAACCCGGAAGCAACTGCGGATATGTTAGTTGAAATGGGCGCAAACTACAGCTCAGAGGATACGATGGCGCGGCATGGCGCAAAATAAACATAGGATTGTTCTTTTACAGATCAGGAAAGGGGGACGAAAATGAATACGATGTCCGCCAGGATAAAAAATGCGGTGGTTGTTATTCTGCTGCCAGTGTTGGTATATATGCTGTTTTTCATTCTTTCCGGCGGAAAGTTCGGGAAAGCGGCCAGCATTATCATGAACTTTAAACAGACATTGGTTCCGACGCTGATCTCTTATGCGATGTGCTGTAATGTATTATGCAATCGAATGGATTTGAGTGCAGGTGCGATCGTAATGGTTGCGGCCATGTTTGGAGCCAAAATGGTTTATCTGTATGAGATCGGGCTTGTTCCATTTGCCTTGATCGTGGTAGGCCTCGGAATCGTGCTTGGAATTGTTTCGGGACTGGCTTACATCTTTTTGAAAGTTCCAGCGATCGTCACGGCGCTTGGAGTGTGTATGATCTATGAGACATTTTCCAATCTGGCAAGTATATCATGGGTCACGGCGATCAGCGGCAATTACACGATACTGGGTAGATTTCCCTACTGCGTTATAGTGTTTGCGGTCATGTTTGTCCTGTTTTATATTATCTTTAACTATACAAAATTTGGATATAATGTGAGAGCCTGCGCGAGTTCGCAGCAGATTGCCGGTAATGGCGGCGTTAATACCAAACGCACGGCGTTTATGTGTTATGTGGTTTCTTCTGTATTTCTGGGGGTGGCGGCTCTTTTGAAGATTTCCATTCAGGGTTCGATCGATACGGCCTCCTATATGTCCAGCACAAATATCATATTTAATTGTCTGCTGGGTATTTATGTGGGAATCGCCCTGGAGCAGTACTGTAATCTTCTGATCGGCATTTTTATCGGTAACTTCGTGCTGAATCTGCTGACAAGCGGTCTGCTCAGCCTGGGGCTGTCGTCATCACTGCAGGATACCGCATCCGGAGTATTTCTGCTGCTGATCATGATATATACGTATAATAATAAGCGGATCATAGATTATATACGCAGCCGGAAAGAAAAGAAATCTTTGGAGAAACTGATGGTTTGACAATGTATAGAAAATGACATACAGGCCAATGCAGGAATGATACTGCATTGGTCTATATGCCATTATACAGGTACAGAATATAAGGAGCAGGGCTTTGGGGCAGCAAGAATTTTCAGGCGGGGGAAAACGGATGATAAAAGTGCTGTTGATAGATGATGAAAAAATGGCTTTGGAGTATCTGGAAAATATTGTAAGCTGGGAGATGTATGGATTTGAGATCGCAGGCACATTGACGGATGCGAGGCAGGCGCTGAAAGTGTTTCGCAAAACCCGTCCGCAGCTGATCGTGAGCGATGTGCGTATGCAGGGAATGGATGGGATCGACTTTGCCACAGCCATCCGTGAGATCGATCAGAATGTGCACATTTTGTTTCTGTCCGGATATAAGAGTTTTGATTACGCCAAGGAAGCGATCCGCCTGGGAATTGATGACTATCTCTTGAAGAGCGACATGGATGAGGAACTTTTCCTGGCCAAGATATTAAAGATAAAGGAAAAGATTGAAAAGGAACAGGAAAAGAAGCAGTATACGGAGAGCATGATCTTTAAGGAACTGTTTTTAAAAAATGTGGAGGAGAAGAAATACAAAGGAATTCTGGGGGAAGCGGAGTATGTTCATCTCCATAAGAAATATTATTATGTGGTTCTTTCTCAGCGGCATGTGCCCAGTTTCCTCGAAGAATACTTTCCGGGAATATGCGGCGAGAGATATCTGAATGAAGCGTATCTGGCGCGGCTGGTCAGGCAGGAAGCGGAATCGGAAGATTTGAAGAGCATTGCGGCCTTTGCAGTTAACGATACGGATATGCTTGTCATTTTGGAAGCAAAGGGAAATATGATCTCAAAAAAAGAAATCTATGAAAAACTCTATTATGTGTCAAATCATATGTTTCATGAGGTCAACAGAAACGACATGGTGCAGTACAATGTGTTCTTTTATCCGGAAAGCTGTGTCGTGCGTCAGTTCGGAAAATTTTACAGGGAAAACAGATGTCAGCTTGACAGGTGTTATGTCAGACAAAAACCGCAGATTGGCGAGCTGCGTGCGGGGCAGGCCTGCGTGCCTGCGGAACCGGCGGAGAAAACTGCCTATGCGGATCAGATATATGAGGCAATGCGGACCATGGATCACAGGCAGGTGGAGATCTATATGGAGACGATTCTGTCTGCGATCGCACAGGACGATTATATTACGTATCTGTGGTATGTTAAAGGAATCGTTATGGCGATGAGCCGGTTTGAGACACTGCTGCGGGGGGAGAAGAGCGGACGTGGATTCAGCCTGGCAGGATCCTCCGGGCAGTATGATATGCGCAATCCCTATGACGTCGTATTATTTCTGCGTCATAAGTATGACGAGATCAGTAAGATCTGCGGTGAAAAGTCAGGGGCCGTTTACTCCGGTTCCATACAGGAGGCGCTGAGCTATATACAGGAAAATTATGCCAGAGAGGATCTGTCCAATAATCTTGTGGCAAAACAGGTTAATTTGAGTGTTTCATGGCTGTCCACCAAATTTAAAGAAGAAGTGGGCGTCGGGATCAGCGATTATCTGAACGGCATACGGATTCAGAAAGCCAAACAGCTTTTTGACGAACAGGATTATATGATCTATGAAGTAGCGGAAAAAGTGGGGTTTGCGTCCAGCCAATATTTCAGTAAGATCTTCAAACAGGTTACAGGGCTTACGCCGAATGAATACCGGCGGATGAACAGGGGAAACAGGAATGATGTCTAAATTATATAACAATCGGTTGTCACTTTCCCAAAAATTATTGCTGATGCAGATTCTGGCATTCATACTGGTGTACGCAGTTGTACTGTGCGTGGTTCCTCATGTGGTATATTCGGTTTCCGGGCGGATGGAAACGGAGACTGCTATGAACTTCAATGAACAGGTCAGTATGCGTATCAGTCAGTGCTACCATGAATTGATGCGGTTTTCCGGAGTGGTGGCTTCAGACGACGAGTTATGTGAGCTGCTCAGAGAATATGTTTTGTCCCCGGACGAATCCCATATGGCGAACCTGAGGCTGTATCTTTCCAATATGAGACATAAGGACGGGGTGTCATCTTACCGTGTGCTTGGCATGTATCTGGAGGTTGAGGGAGAACAGTCGTTTTATACGAACACGGTAGGGCTTTCTGACAGTATGAGATCATATATCAGGCAGGAGGTGCTGCCCGAGTATGAACAAAGCGGCAAAAAGACGATGCTTGTGGAACCTTTTGTTTTACAGCATGAACAGTCGACAACGCTCTTTGGCGGTGTTTTTACAAGAGGGTATGGGTATGTGCAGGAATACCGTAAGAACGGGATCACAGGGAGACTGGTCATCATATCTTCTTATGATGAGATCGCCTATATGATCGAGGATCTGGGAGATTACTGCGGAGATTATGTGGTGCTCAACGGCGAGGATCAGATGGTCTATCCAAGTGTCAAAGATTCGGCCATCGACTGCGGAGTTGTGTTGCAAAACGCCCAATATGGAGATTCATATTCGGAGGCTTTTTATATTGCCGAAGAGGGAATCTATACGGTGCGCTGGCTGGATATGGGGAACTGGAAACTGCTCACCTATCTGAGCAGGGATGAGGTAATGTCCAATAATCAGACGCAGCGGCTTACCATTTTGTTAAGCGTGGCGCTGTTTAGTATTGCCGTCGTTGCGGCGTTGATCATAATCGTGCGGAAATTTATCAGCCCGCTGAGTGAAGTCTCCAAGCAGATGGGGGCGATCGCCAAGGGGGATCTGAAAGCCCGGGTGACCATTCATTCCCAGGATGAGATCGGAAGAGTGAGCGAGTCGTTTAATATCATGGCGGGACGGCTGGAGAAGATGATCGATGAGATCGTTGAGAAAGAGAAGATAGAACAGACCATGCGTTATAGTCTGCTGATCTCTCAGGTCGATCCGCATTTTATTTATAATACAATGAATACGATCACATATTTGGCACAGAAAGGACGCAGTGAGGATGTGATCGTTGTCAACAAAGCCATGATCGAAATTCTGCGTGACAGGCTGCGGATCGAGATCTCGGAAGTGTTTGACACCGTACATCAGGAGATCAATGTGGTACGGCAGTATCTGCTCATTCAGGAATACCGGTATGAGGGAACTTTCCGGGTTAAATATATGATAGACGAAAAGGCAGAGGACTGTCTGATCATGAAAAATATATTGCAGCCTTTGGTAGAAAATGCGCTTGTGCATGGGATTTTGGAGAATAAGGACGAAAATGGCGAGGTGTTGGACGGATGTATCGGCATTACGGTCAACAGGGACAGAGATTTTCTATATGTGGAAGTGTCCGATAACGGCGCGGGAATGAGCGAAGAAAGGCTGTTGAAGATCATGGAGGAGGGAACCTTGTGGGAACGCGGCATGAACATTGGCATCCGCAATATTCGGGAAAGAATCCGGTATGTTTATCATATGGAGGAGCAGCTGCAGATCTGTTCCAAAGCTGGAATCGGAACCAAAGCATTCATAAGGCTTCCAATCAACGTGGAAGAGGGCAGAAACGGGAATATTCGCGTCAGTGAAAAATAAGTAGAGGAATTTTTCAGCAGTTTTCCCGATCATAGGCAGATTGTTTTTTTACAGAGTCCGGAATATAGGACTCTATTTTTTGTATCCTTATCAAAGAACAGAACAAAAGTTCGCATATGTTTGGTAAAGGAGATGAGGATATGAAAGGTTATACGGTAGAGAGTGGTTATATGGGCTATGTCAACGGTGAGTATATGCTATTTGCGAGCGAGACGGATTACGTGGATTATCTGGGACAATAGAAACTATAAGAAAGAATTGTATGCAAATTGCCGGGAATCCTGGCAATACTTTTGATGGATGAACGAATCGGAAGCAGGGCGGAGCATTTTTTACACAGTATGGGGCAGAAACATAATTGCCAAATGGTGGGCATAGGTATATGATAGTAATTGTTTAAGCGGGCTCAGATGGTGTGAAGTGGTCTGAGCAGGCGGGGATATATGTGCGTAGATGGATATAAGATCAGACAGCGCATGCTGTGGAATATTTGGAGAAGACAGTGATTAGGAAGATTGATTCGATAGCGGTGAATTATATAGAAGAAGGGGACGGAGACGCGGTGCTTCTTCTGCACGGCTGGGGAGCCGATATTACGATGTATGCGGGCATCATTAAAGTGCTGGCACAGAATCACAGAGTAATTGCGCTTGACATGCCGGGCTTTGGCAGGACGCCTCAGCCGCCCAAGCCCTGGTGCGTGGATGATTATGTGGATTTTGTCATGAAGTTTATCCATTCTTTCGGATTATCGAGAATCAGCGTGGTAGTGCATTCTTTTGGCGGCAGGGTTTTCTTTAAGATGAATGCCAGAGAGAATCGTTCTTTTACAATCGACAAGGCAGTTCTGATCGACAGCGCCGGGATTCTTCCGAAGAAGAGTTTCCGACAGAAAGTGAGCCTGCGGTGCTACAAGATCGGGCGCGCGGTTATGAGCACGAAAGTGCTGCATTTTCTGTATCCCGATGCGGTGGACAATATGAGGCGCAGACGTGGGTCGGCAGATTATAATAATGCTACGCCGATCATGCGGGCTACGCTGGTTAAGGTCGTAAACGAGGATCTGGAGCCGCTCATGCCTTTAGTCAAATGCCCTACGCTGCTGGTCTGGGGAGACATGGATACCGCCACGCCGTTGTCTGATGCGCAGCGGATGGAAGAGCTGATCCCGGATGCGGGACTTGTCGTGTGCGAGGGCGCGGGTCATTTTTCTTTTGTACAGCAGGCGCCTAAGGTGCATGGAGCGCTTATGGCATTTTTTTCATAATGATATCAGGTGGGAATCAATATGTATATGGCATTGACAGTCGTATGGCTGCTCACATATCTGGTGGGCGCCGTATGGTATGAATTATATATCGTGCATATGTTTCAGCAGAACTCATATAAACCGCGGGAATATATGGAATGGATGGGAGTCCACAGCAATGTGGGCAGGCTGCTTGGCAAAAGTCTGTTTGCTGTGCCGTCTCTTGTGCTCGTAGCAGCCGGCGGCAGGGGATGCCTGGCGGCGGCATGTATCATGAATGTGATGACAATCCTGGTCAACCAACCGCATTCGGCCAAAAAACCCCTTGTGTATACGAAGCGGGTGAAGCGACTGCTCATAACAACAGGGATCCTTTATGTGATGGGAGCGGTTTTGCCATTTTGGGTAAGCGGGTACAATATGCGGGTAAGTGGAATCGCTCTGCTGGCGCTTCTCATGATGCAGCCCTTTTTGGTCCTGTTGGTAAACTGGATCAACAGACCGTTGGAGCAGGCGATCGACAGGTACTACATCAATGATGCGGCCCGTATTCTCCGGGAAATGCCGGAGCTTAAGATCATCGGCGTGACCGGAAGCTATGGCAAGACCAGCGTAAAATATTTTTTGAGTACGCTTTTGTCTTCACAGTACAATGTGCTGCATACACCGGGTAATTACAATACGACACTGGGCGTTGTCAGAACGGTCAGAGAACAGATGAAGCCGTACCATGAGATTTTTATCTGTGAAATGGGAGCCAGAGAGGTGGGGGACATCAAGGAGATCTGCGATCTGGTGCATCCGGATCACGGTATCATCACCTCTATTGGTCCGCAGCATTTGCAGAGTTTTCATACGATTGAGAATATTATCGGCACTAAGTTTGAACTGGCGGACGCGGTACCGCCGACGGGTAAAGTCTTTTTAAACTATGACAATGAATATATCCGGGCACATAAGATTGACCATAATGTTGTAAGCTATGGTGTAACGGGAGACGAGCTTGATTTCAAGGCATATGATATAAGCGTTTCACCCCAGGGATCTTCTTTCAGGATGAAAGATGAGAATGGGGACGAGTATGAGTTTCACACGCGTCTGGTTGGAAACCACAATGTACAGAATATTGCCGGAGCGATCGCAGTGGCGCATACGCTTGGAATCTCTATGGATAAACTGCGTCATCCGGTTAAGCAGCTTGAAAGTGTGGAGCACAGGCTGCAGCTTAAAAAACAGGGAAACCGGATCATTCTGGACGATGCTTATAACTCTAACAAAAGCGGATTTATGGCCGCACTGGATACATTGGCGATGTTTAAAGAGCTGCGTATTCTGATGACGCCAGGTATGGTGGAGCTGGGTGAGAAGCAGTATGATGAGAACAAAGAGGCGGGCGTATATGCTGCGGATAAATGTGATTATGCGGTATTGATAGGAAAGGAGCAGACCAAACCGATTCAGGACGGTCTGTTGGAAGCAGGATTTGATCCCGGGCATATGATCGTGGTAGATACGCTGCAGGAAGCGTTTCAGATGGTCAATGCCATTCCGGATGAGAAGCAGAAGATCGTTCTGATCGAGAACGATCTGCCGGATAACTATGCATAATCGGATGCAGGCAGACTGCCGGAGAGAATTCGGTATTGACCAGCCATTTAATGGCAGGACGTTTTAAAATGGAGGTAAGGATGAAAGTCAGAGTAGGTGTCTTTTTTGGTGGTAAAAGCGTGGAGCATGAGGTATCAGTTATTTCCGGACTGCAGGCGTACAATTCTTTTAACAGGGATAAGTACGAGCCCATACCGATCTATATCACTAAGAATAATGAACTGTATACGGGAGAAGCTGTCAGTGATATTGGGAATTATAAGAATATTCCCTCATTACTGCAAAAGAGCACTCGGGTATTTCTTATGTGTGAACAGGGAGCGGTGCAGCTGATCCAGTATCCTGTGAAGAAGTTTGGCAGTTCTGTTGTGGCACAGATTGATGTGGCGTTTCCTGTAGTACACGGCGCTAATGTGGAAGATGGATCCCTGCAGGGATTTTTGCGCCATTATAATATTCCTCTCGCCGGTTGTGATGTGGGAGCCTCAGCCGTTACCATGGATAAGTATGTCATGAAGACAGTTCTGAAAGACAATGACATACCGGTTTTGGACTGTGTGACGTTAAACAATAAGGAATATGAGCGGGATGAGGAGAACGCCTGCAAACGAGTGGAGGACAGGATTGCTTATCCTGTTATTGTGAAGCCTGTCAATCTTGGTTCGAGTGTGGGGATCAAGGTGGCGAAAGACCGTGATGGATTAAGAGATGCTTTGGAGTATGCCTTTACATTTGGCCCTAAAGTCCTGATAGAGCATGCGATCATGAATCTGCGGGAGATTAATTGCGCTGTGCTGGGAGACTATGAGGAGGCGCAGGCATCCGAATGTGAGGAGCCGATCTCAAGCGATGAGATTCTGAGCTATGAAGATAAATATGTGGCGGGCGGTAAGAGCGGTTCCGAGGGAATGCGCACCGCAAAGCGGGAGCTGCCTGCGGATCTTACACCCGACAGGCGGGAAGAGATCCGGCAGATGGCCGTTAAGACATTTCAGGTTTTAAATTGCAGCGGCGTGTCAAGAATTGACTTTATGATCGATCGTGATTCGGATCAGGTATATGTCAACGAGATTAATCCGATTCCTGGTTCCCTGGCGTTCTATCTGTGGGAGGCATTGGGGAAACCTTATGCAGAACTCCTGGATGATATGGTCAGCCTCGCATTAAAACGCGAGAGAGAAGAAAAAAGTATGATGACTTCATTCGACAGCAATATTTTACAGAATGCAAACCTGTCAGGAGCTAAAGGAGTCAAAAAATAGGAAGAATTATCCGAAGCCTAAATTCTCCATTTACATGCATATAATTTCCTGCGTTACAAATAATAGTAAAAACGTAGAGAAAGAGATAATGAGACGTAGCTATTCAGTGGAATATGCCGACGGATACCGTGCGGTATGGCAGAACATAAGCCACAGGGCGCTGACAGGTTACACTACGGCTATGATTTGTAGATGGAGGTTATAAGATATGAAAGCAACAGGTATTGTGAGAAGAATAGATGATCTCGGACGTATTGTGATTCCAAAAGAAATCCGCAGGACGCTGCGGATCAGGGAGTCTGACCCACTGGAAATTTTTACTGACAGAGAGGGAGAGATCATATTAAAGAAATATTCGCCGATCGGTGAGATGGGAACATTCGCCAAGCAGTATGCAGAGAGCATGGCGCAGGTGTCCGGACACATCGCTATGATTTCCGACAGAGATCAGTTTATTGCAGTAGCAGGCGGTATGAAGAATATGCTGGGGAAATCGATCAGCAGGGAATTGGAGGAAAAGATCAATCACAGAGAGAGCCTTGTGGCGGCTAAGGGCGACCGGAATTTCATTCAAGTCAGCAGCGATCAGGATGAGTTTCATCATGAAGCGATCAGCCCCATCATCTGTGAGGGAGATGTGATTGGATCCGTACTTTTGTTAGAGACAGATCACAAATCCAAAATGGGAGAGGTGGAACAGAAATTGATTCAGTCTGCGGCAGGATTTCTGGGCAGGCAGATGGAACAGTGACAGCAAGGGCGAGGCAGGAAGATTCCGACCTCGCCGCTTTCTTATTCTATCCGGGTATGTATGATCCTGTATGACAGATTATATTATATGGGAGGGCAGCCGCGTATCCTGATTAAACACGATCACGGCTTCACGAAACTCATAAGGGCCCATTTCATAGTAGTCTTTCGTCAGATGTTCAAGACGCTGTATGGAAATGAGACGGTTCGCCCGCTTGGGCTGGTCTGTGATAAAAGTAATACCATCCACAAAATATTCCTGATCCAGTTCGGGGTCGTCAAGCTCTTCGTAGTAAGGATCAAAGAGGTAGATGCTGTCGCCCTCAATTCCGGTAAGCAGCACGTAGTGGGCTACATCCAGGAAGAGCCTCAGGATTACAACGCCGCCCTGCTGCAGGGCCTGGATGACCTTGCTGTCCTGTGACAGGGATACGTCCTGGCCGGATAGAAATTCACACAAAACAGGGAATTTTTTGACCTGTCCGAAACGGTTGAGCCAGTTGCTTATGAACATCATGGCGGAGGCGGAGGTACCGCTTTTACCGATTTCTCCCGCTTCGTTGTATGAATCCAGGCAATACAGCGTAATATATTTAATGATGTCGGGATAGACGATTTCTCTGTCGAATAAGTAGCGGATTGCGTTGGTCAGACAAACCGGCCCGCAGTCGTACTCGCTGGATTGGTAATTAAGTAGATTTTTCATCGCAGTTTCCTTTGTAAATATCGTAATTGTAGAAAATATACATCTCATTGCTTTTTTTGTCAAGGTTATGCTATACTAAGGCAATTGGGAAATAATGGAGTGAGCATTATGGAGGAGAAATTAATGAAAAATATAACGAAAAGATTGACCGGCCTGCTGTTAACGATGGCTATGGTCATAGTAGCGGCAGGATGCGGCGCAGCGCAGGATGGTGCGGCGAATGATGCTGCCGGCAGTGAGGGGACAGGGACGGACAGTGTCTCGGCGGGTCCTGCTGTAGCTGCAGAAGGAGAGAAGATCATTAACATTGGTGTGACAGACAGTCTTGGGGGTATTAATCCCTTTGCAGTTGATCAGACAGAGATTAATAAGTATGCGATGGATCTGATGTTTCTGCCGCTGATGGAACTGGATAAAGAATTGAACTTCCAGCCGATGCTGGCGGATTCAGTTACAACGGAAGATAATGTACATTTTACGGTACATATCGATGATAATGCGACGTGGTCTGACGGTACGCCGGTGACAGCCTATGATGTGGAATATTCGGTGCTGCGTTATGCCAGCCCTCTTGTGGGCAATACAACGCTTTTGTTATATGCTTTTGAGGGTACGGACGACGCCACCGGGTTTGTGGAAGAGGGTGCTTCCTCTATGGCAGGACTTAGCGTGCAGGATGACAAGACGATACAGTTTACGGCCAAATATCCGATGGCGCTGACCACGTTCCAGAACAGTTATTGCAGATATCTGCATATTCTGCCCAAACATGTGATTGAGAAATTCGGTGAGGATGAACTGACCTCCGCTGAGTGGTTTAACCAGCCGGATGTGATCAGCGGGCCGTATTTCCTGACAGGATATGATCCAAATCACTATATTTCCTATACGGCGAATGCCGATTACTGGAAAGGCGCGCCCAAGATTGACAAACTGAATTTCAAAATTGTGGATGGAAGCCAGATTTATTCCGGACTGCAGTCGGGCGAGATCGACATTACGCAGCACACAATGACGGCAATCCCGCAGGAAGATTATGAAAGTATAGAAGCCTTAAAAAATGTGAAAGTAGTCTATGGATCACCGGTGACAAACCAATCGGCATTCATTCAGACGGCAAACATTACGGATGCAAGAGTACGTCAGGCTTTGGTTTATGCGATTGACAGACAGCAGCTGGTAGATCAGCTGCTCAAAGGACACGGCGAGGTAGTGGATGGATTTCTTTCTTCCGCGAGTCCTTTTTATGATGATGGAGTGCAGCCTATCGAATATAACCCGGAGAAAGCCAAGGAGCTTTTGGCGGAGGCAGGATGGGACAGCTCACAGAAACTTCGCTTCTATGTGAATTCCGGCGACAATACTTTTGTCAATGGAGTGCAGGTGATCGCAGCGCAGTGGGCGGCAGTGGGCATCAATGCAGAAATTACGACAGTCGACCTGGCGACGCTGATGACGGTAGCAGGTACGACAGATTATGATATTATGGCAGTGCAGTATACCTACGCCCCGGTAGATCCATATCCGGATGTGGCATGGCTTTTGGGCGGCGAGGGCAGCTGGACCGGATATTATGATGAAGAAGTGGCTGCGGCGCTTGAGGGAACACAGCAGACCAGCGACGTGAGCAAGATCAAAGAGTGTTATTCTGTTGTAAACAAAAAGATGCAGGAAGACGCAGCCATGTTTTCCGTTTATGTGATCAGTGCGCAGGGAGCGGTGAATAACCGTGTGACAGGAGCAGAGCCCAGCGTGTACGGCTTCTTGAATGATGTACACAACTGGGACGTTGCAGAGTAGTGCACGAGCCATACTATGGATTCGGTGCATACTGGAACGGGATACCGGGGAGGTAGTGCCATGCCGCATTTATTGGAGGTAAGAGATTTAACAACGGTCTTTACAGGAGACTATGGGACAAATATCAGTGTGGATCATATCACTTTTCATGTGGATCAGGGAGAAGTAGTCTGTATAGTAGGCGAATCTGGCTGCGGGAAAAGTGTTACCTCACTGTCTATTATGGGATTATTAAGGAGGGGCGGAACTGTCACGGACGGTTCTGTCCTCTTTGACGGTAAGAATATACTGGCTATGACGGAGAAAGAGCTGGATCAGATCAGAGGCAATGAGATGACGATGATCTTTCAGGATCCGCTTACATCATTGAACCCGGTATTCAGCGTGGGGAGCCAGATTACGGAGAGTATTCGCACGCATATGCATTTATCCCGGGAAGAAGCAAGAAAGCGGGCGGTGGAACTGCTCGTGCAGGTGGGAATGCCGGATGCAGAAAAGACGATGCGGAAATATCCGCATACCCTTTCCGGCGGGATGCGCCAGAGAGTTATGATCGCTATGGCCATATCCTGCAATCCGAGACTTTTGATTGCAGATGAGCCCACCACGGCGCTTGACGTGACGATACAGGCACAGATTATGAAGCTGCTTCAGGAACTACAGCAGCAAAAAGATATGTCTATGATATTGATCACACATGATATTGGCCTGGTGGCAAACACTGCGGATCGGGTGTTGGTCATGTACGCAGGGCAGATTGTGGAGGAAGCGGCAACGGAGGAACTTTTTGCGAATCCAAAGCATCCCTATACACAGGCGCTTCTTAATACGGTGCCAACCATTCGGGATGATGAGAACAGAAAACTGCAGGCGATTCCGGGCATTGTACCGGAAAGCTATGACGATATTGCCGGGTGCAGATTTGCAGACCGCTGTCCCTACCGAAGAGAGAAGTGCAGCCAGCCGCAGGAGGCGTATTCGTTTGGTGAGGGACATACGGCGAGATGCATCGTGGCGAAGCAGGGACAGTAGTGTTATGACAGATACAGGCCGCGTTCTGTGCCGCAGGTCTGTGGCGGGACAGGGTTATTGTGCCTGGCGGGCGGGGGTACAGAATGATGCCGTCATCTGTGCCTATGGAGGAAGATTATGCTGCATGAAAAGGAAATGTCCATAGTGGAAGAAGTCCCTTTAATAAAAGTGGAAAACCTGAAGAAGTATTATCCGGTCAAAGGCGGGATCATCACGCATACTACCGGTTATATCAAAGCGGTGGATGACGTCAGCTTTTCCGTGAAGCGGGGACAGACGCTGGGATTGGTAGGAGAGTCCGGCTGTGGTAAATCCACGATCGGGAGACAGCTTGTAGGGTTGGAGACACCGACTGAGGGTAGAATTTTGTATAACGGCTGCGATCTGGCACAGATTTGGAAAGACAAAAAACAGATGCGGCAGGTGCGGACGAAATTACAGATGATTTTTCAGGATCCCTATTCTTCTTTGAATCCGCGAAAACATATTTATGAGATATTGGCACAGCCTATGCTGTATCATCATATTTCACAAAAAGATACGGTGGAACAGGATATTCTCAAGATTCTGGATATGGTAGGACTTCCCAGAACGGTTCTGGGGAGATATCCTCATGAATTTTCGGGTGGACAAAGACAGCGTATCGGCATTGCCAGAGCATTGTCCTTAAATCCGGAATTTATTGTGTGTGACGAACCGGTCAGTGCGTTGGACGTATCAATTCAGGCTCAGATTCTGAATCTGCTTAAAGATCTGCAAAAAGAACTGGGATTGACGCTTTTGTTCGTGGGACACGGGTTGGGAGCAGTCAATTATGTCAGCGATCAGATCGCTGTCATGTATCTTGGCAAGATCGTAGAATATGGGGATGCCAAATCTATTTTTAACCATCCGGTGCATCCTTATACTAAGGCGTTGCTGGAGGCCGTACCGATACCGGATCCGCAGGAGAAAAGGAAAGGGCGCAGGCTGCTGCAGGGCGAGATCGGCAGCAGCATAAATCCGCCGACAGGCTGCAGATTCCATACAAGGTGTCCTTATGTACAGGCGGCATGCGGGCAGGATACTCCTGCACTGCAGCATACAGATTCCGGCGGCAGGGTGGAGGGTACACATATGGTGGCCTGCTGTGCAGATTTGGCCGGCATGAAGGAGGCAGTCAATGGGTAAATATATTTTAAAGCGTATTTTGATTGCGATTCCGGTGCTGATTGGCATTACGATCATCGATTATGTGATCATGTGTCTTGCGGGGAGTCCCCTGGAGATGCTGCAGGGTCCGCGGGTATCGGAGGCGGCCGTGGAAGCTAAGAAGATTGCCCTGGGGTTAGATCGGCCCGTTTACGTACAGTATTTTGTCTGGCTTGGGCAGCTCCTGCACGGGAATCTGGGCTATTCCGTGAAGTCTTACCAGTCGGTGAGCGCGATGATCGGAAGTCATATAGGACCGACCCTTCTTCTGATGGGTGTATCGTTGCTTGTCAGCCTCGTGATGGCGGTTCCGGCAGGAATTTACAGCGCGATCCATCAGTATTCCAAGGGGGATTATGCAGTTATAACAGCTTCTTTTCTGGGCAGCAGCGTGCCGGGATTTTTTCTTTCCCTGCTGCTGATCTATGTTTTTACGGTGCGGCTGGGCTGGCTTCCCTCCGGCGGTATGACGACGCTGGGAACTGAGGGCGGCGCGGCGGATGTGGCCAGACATATGGTGATGCCGGTGATCGTGCTCGCCTTTTCCATGGCGGGTAGTAACATCCGCTATATCAGGAGCGCAGTGCTGGAAATCTTGCAGCAGGATTATCTGCGGACGGCCAGAGCAAAAGGAATCGGGCGCTTCAGGGTTATTAATAAGCATGCCCTCCGCAATGCGCTGGTGCCGATCATTACGGTAATCGGCATGGAGATTCCGGTTCTCTTTGGAGGCGCGGTGATCATTGAGCAGATTTTTTCGTGGCCGGGACTGGGGCTCATGACTATGAGCGCCATCAGTAACAGAGATTATCCGGTGATCATGGGGGTCTGCCTGCTGTCGGCGATCGTAGTGCTTGCGGCGAATCTGGTCACGGATATCTTATATGCATTGGCTGACCCTACGATTCAGCTGGATTAGATACTGTAAATGATAGTAATGGATGAAATGTGCGGAATATGAATCAGGATAACAGGAAGAGAAATCAAACGATAAAGAATCAGGATATCGGCAGCGAGAGCTATCTGCAGACAGTGATCAGACGCTTCAGACGGCATCATCTGGCAGCTGTGAGCCTGATCGTACTGGCAGTGATCGTGGGTGCGGCGCTGCTTGCGCCGGTGATCGCGCCTTATGATCCTAATGAAATTGCAGGGCCTTTTGCGGGAGCGCCGTCTAAAGAGTTCTGGCTTGGCACGGATCAGATCGGGCGGGACGTCTTAAGCAGACTTTTGTATGCCACGAGAATATCTTTGCTGGTGGGGGTGATGGCTACGCTCATCTCTACCGTGATCGGTGTGATCCTGGGACTGGTGGCAGGGTATTTTGGCGGTGTGGCGGATATGATCATTATGCGCTTTACGGATATGGTCATGTCTTTTCCGTATATTCTGCTTGTATTGGTAGCGGCGGCAATTTTTAAACCGGGACTGTGGAATATCATATTGATTCTTGGGTTTGTGGACTGGCCGGGCATTGCCAGGCTTGTGCGGGGAAATGTACTGAATCTGCGGGAGACGAATTTTGTCAAAGGAAATATTGTGGCGGGCATGCCGCTCCATCACATCCTTTTTTCGGAGATTCTGCCCAATACGGTGGCGCCGATTCTGGTCTATGCCACTTCGGTACTGGCATTGTCTATTCTGGATGAGGCGGCTCTCAGTTTCCTGGGACAGGGTGTGCGGCCGCCGGAGGCAAGCCTGGGCAATATGCTCAACGGCGCGCAGTCGCTGACAGTGCTTACGACGCAGCCGTGGCTGTGGATTCCGCCGGGACTTTTGATCGTAATTGTGGTCATGGCAATCAACTTTGTAGGTGATGCACTGCGGGATGCGTTGGATCCAAACAGCGGGAAATAGGCGGCTGTATAAACACCTTTGCGGTCAGTCGGTGATCGTATCATAGCAGATATGAGGTGGATAATGAGACGGTATGATGAGCAAAAGCTGGAAAAATATTTGATCGAGAACTTCGAATGGTTTCACAGACATCCGGAACTGCCTTATGAAGAGACAGAGACTACAGACCGGATACGGAAACTGTTAACCGAGGCGGGAATCGAGATACTGCCCTGCGGTCTTGCGACGGGCATAGCGGCGGTGGTGCGCGGTCTGAAATATAAGGAAGACGCAGGAGAGGGTGTTCGTCACAATTCCCATACCATTGCACTGCGCTGTGATATAGACGCTCTGCCGATCATGGAAGAGGCGGAGGTTGCTTACCGGTCGGAGGCAGAGGGCAGGATGCATGCCTGCGGGCATGATTTTCATATCACGGCCGGAATCGGTGCGGCGGTTCTTCTACAGGCGTACAGGGAGGAACTGTGCGGCACGGTCAAATTCATATTTCAGCCTGCGGAGGAAGAGGCCCATGGAGCCTTAAAAGTTCTTGAGACGGCTGTGATGGATGACGTAGAGGAGATCTGGGGATTTCATGCGGATCCGACAAACCGGGTGGGGGTCATCGGTATCCGGGAGGGGTATGTGACGGCGGCGGTGGATCGCTTTGTGATCCGCGTGTGCGGTGTGGGATGTCATGGTGCGCATCCGGATGACGGTATTGATCCGATTCTGACAGCGTCGGCAATCGTGCAGGGGCTGCATTCGATCGTGAGCCGTAATATAAATGCATTTCACCCGGCGCTTCTGAGTGTGACCAGAATAGAGGCGGGGACTACGTGGAATGTTATTCCGGCGGAGGCGGTGTTAGAGGGAACAGTGCGTACCATGAACCGGGAAGACCGTGTGCTCTACGAGCGGCGCGTGCGGGAAATCGCGGAAAGGACGGCCGAGGCATACGGCGCGGCTGCGAAAGTGGAATGGACAGCCGGACCGCCCGCCACGTACAATAACGGGACAATGGCACAAATCTGTGAAACTATGGCAGTGGAACAGGGATGGGAGACAGTACCCGAAGAAAGTTCTATGGGCGGCGATGATTTTGCTTACTATGAAGACAGAGATACGATGGGCAGGGATGTACCGGGATGCTATGTTAAGATCGGAACCGGTGTGGGGCATCCGATCCACCACCCGGCTTTCTGCGTGGATGAGAGTGTAATCCTGCCAGCTGCAAAGTATCTGGCGCAGATACTGGCGGAAAGGAGTGGCTTATCTTACCACTCCACCACCACATCGTCTGCCACGGTTACCCAGTCCGCAGGACTTTCCCCGCAGGAAGCGAGGTAGTAGTAGGCAGCCGGGCTGCCAAGGCCGTGACAGGCATCGTGCCATATGTCACGCCCCAGAACGGCCACGTCGCCCGTGCGCAGAATCACAGCATGGATATCTTCGGCCTGAGGCGGCAGATTTTCGCGCGATTTTGCGAAGCACAGGACAATGGGATCGGCGGCACAGAAGAGCGCTTCCATCGTGTGACAGTGCTTTTCCATGGACTTGAGCGCGTAAGGGGCGCTCTGTCCGATGGTATATCCAAGATGTCCCGGCGTATCGATCAGGGGAAACCGGGTCATGTGGTCTTCGTAAACGTCGGTTTTGCTGTACAGTATATTGTCCTGTGTGTGGAACATATTATAGTATATTCCATAGTCTTTGAAATCAAAATCTTTTATCTCGACGGCATGGATCGTCATACGCTCTCCTTTCGTAATTCACCCAGATTCGTCAGGCACATAACAAGCACTGTGATAATGTAAGGCGCTGTCAGCACAAGCTGAGAGGGAATGCTGAATCCCTGCAGTCCGACGGAAAGCGCGTCTGCAAAAGCGAAGATCAGGCATGCAAAAAACGATTTTAAAGGGTCGCCTTTGCCAATTCTCGCCGCCGATACGGCAAGGAATCCTTTTCCGGCGGACATGTTCTCCGTAAACATGGAGATGCCGCACAGAGGAAGGCATGTTCCGGCAGCCCCGGCAAGTACGCCGGTAACGATCAGGGATGCCCATTTATATTTCAGGACGGAGACGCCGGCGGACTGCATCGCTTCCTCGTTGCTTCCCACGCCCCGGATCCTCAGCCCAAAAGGCGTCTTATACATGACGATCTGTGCGATGATGACCACAAGAAATGCCAGGTATACAAGGGTGTTTTGATTATTTAATATGCCGCCGATAAAGGGAATTCCATCCAAAAAGGGGATGTGGATCGTGCCAAAACTTTTGATCCTGGAATCCATGACAGAGCCGCGGGTGTGAAAAATGTTGTACATCAGCAGGGTTGTAAAGCCCCATGCGCTGAGGTTCATTGCGATACCGATTACGATCGGGTCAGATTTGAAATGCAGCACAAAAGTACCGAATACGGCGGACATGACAACGCCGGATACAACGCCGAAAACCAGTCCCATGAAGGCATTTTCGAATAGATAACTTCCCCAGGTGGCAAAAAAGGCGCTTGTGAGCACATAACTTTCCAGACCGATATTGAAGATTCGGGCTTTGTGTCCGTAGGCGCTTCCCACCGCCGCAAGGGCGATCGGTGCGGACAGACGGATCATTGCCGACAGGGTGGATATGCTGAATAATAATTGGAGCATAGTGCGCTACACCTCCTCTTTCTGTATGCGAAGCTGCCGGATCTGGCGTTTTTCTTTAAATTGTTTAAATAGTGCCTCGTAGTCGATGGCAACGAGCAGAACAAATACGGATTGAAGAACCATGACCACAAGCCGATTGGTGGAAGTGGTACGTTCCATCTGGAAAGAACCTGCCTTGAGCATTCCCCAGATGATGGATATGAGAACCACTGCCAGGGGATTGTTTCTGGCAATGGAGGCGATCATGACGCCGTCCCATCCGAGGTTTAATGCGAACGCGGGGCGGAACTTACCGAATGCGCCGGTCATTTCCGTGCCGCCGCAGACGCCGCTGATAAAACCGCTCAGCAGGAAGATCATGATAAAGGTTCTCTTATAGTTGATGCCGCCGTATTTGGAAAATCTCAGATTCTCACCCACTTGTTTCAGTTCGTATCCTTTGACCGTATAGCGGTACAGCAGATAGATAACAACTGCGATGCCGATGGCGATAAAAAATGCTGAGGTGGCGCTTGTCTTGGGAATGATGACAGAAAGCCTTGCGGTGGGGAGCATGTCCGGCGTTGCGATCGCATCAGCCAGTTCCGATGCATCAAATCCCATATATTTGAATACAAGGTATTCTGTAAATAAGTTCGCCGCATAGTTAAGCATCAGAGTACAGATCAGCTCGTTTACATTGAGCTTCAGTTTCAGGATTGCGGGTATGAATGCAAAAGCCATTCCTGCCAGGCCGCCGATGATCAGGCATACCGGTATATGCAGGAAGCGGGGCAGGGAGAGAGCGGAACCGGCGATGGCGGCTGCGAAAGCGCCGAAATACATCTGACCTTCGATACCACAGTTCCAGATACCTGACTTGAACGCCACGACGGCGGCGATTCCCGTTATGATACTGGGGGTCGCCCAACGAATCGTAGTGCCGATGGCGCTGGGACTTCCTATTGAGCCGACGATCATTGCCCGCAGAGCTTCCACGGGACTGTTTCCCTGAGACAGAATAATGATTGCTCCAATGGCCATAACGAGAATAGCGGCGATAAAGTATTTCATGATTTCCAATGTGGTTGTTTGTGACAGCTTAAACTTTATCTTCATGTTTATCCTCATTTCTGCGCTGCTCTGTTACGTAAATTCTTATATGGATCATAAGTTTGTGGCAGGCAGCGCCCAGACACAAATCTTGTAAACATTGATCTTATTGACAGTTATCATTGTCATTTATGCTTTGCCGCCTAACATATACAGTCCGATGGTCTTTTCATCCAGATCGGGAGTATTCTTCAGATCGGCCGCAATCTCACCATTGTACATGACCAGAATGCGGTCTGATAATTCCATGACTTCTCCCAGTTCATGACTGACCAGCAGCACAGAAACGCCTTGTTGCGCGATGTCGATGATCTTCTGCCATATAAATTCGATGGCGCCTACGTCGATTCCGCGGGTAGGATCTTCAATAATGAGCAGATCATTGTTCTGGGCAAATTCTCTTCCGACGATCGTTTTCTGGATGTTTCCGCCGGACAGGTCGCCGATCTTGTTTTGGATATCCTGTACTTTTACCTGATAATTCTCCACTACGGAGGTGGTAAAGCCTGCGGCTTCTTCTTTACCCAGAAGCCAGGGGATCTTGAACTTATGGGCAACATGATAGCCCATAATGCAGTTTTCGATCAGGCTGCCGTTGACATTACAGCCGGTGGAGATACGGTCCTGCGGCACATAGCCGATTTTCTTCTCGCGCTTCTGACGCGGAGTCGTCATAGTGATATCTTCGCCCTTGTAGGTTATGGTGCCGTTTGTAGGAGTCCGAAGTCCAAAGACTGCTTCGATCAGTTCGCTCTGTCCGGAACCGGCCACGCCGGCGATGCCAAGGATTTCTCCCTTGTGGACGGACAGGGAAACGCGTTTTACTTTCTCGGTGCCGTCGCTGCCCAGTGCGGTCAGATCATTGATGGTAAGTATCGGCTCGGCAATCTTTTTCTCTTGCTTCTTTGTATTAAAAAGTACCTGGCGTCCTACCATGAGATTGGCCAGACCATGCTCGTCCGTGTCTTCCGGCATCAGGTTTCCGGTTACCACGCCGTTTTTCAGTACTGTGATATAGTCTGAAATCTCCATGACTTCTTTGAGCTTGTGGGTGATCAGGATGACGGTCTTGCCTTGTTTGGTCAGGTAGCGGATCGCCTGGAAAAGTCCTTCAATTCCCTGAGGCGTCAGCACAGAAGTGGGCTCGTCAAGAATGATGATCTCCGCGCCTTTATACAAAATCTTGACGATCTCTACCTGCTGCAGGAGCGACACCGGAAGTTCGGATACTTTTTTGTCCAAAGGAATAGAAAAACCGTATTTCTCCGCAATCTCCAGAATGTCTCTGGCGGCTTGTTTCTTATTCAGAAAACCTCCGTATTTTTTCGTCTCAAATCCCATCATCAGATTTTCCAGTACGGTCAGTTCAGGGAAGAGCATGAATTCCTGATGCACCATGCCGATGCCGCATTTCGTTGCATCGTTGGGATTTCGGAACACAACGCGTTTTCCTTTGACGTAAATTTCACCGCTGCTGGGTTTATATATGCCGGAAATAATATTCATCAATGTACTTTTGCCGGCGCCGTTCTCTCCGATAATGGAATGGACAGTGCCGCGTCTTACGCTGAGGCTGACATCGTCATTGGCGGTGAGGCTGCCAAAATATTTACAGATATGTTTTGCTTCCAGGATGATGTCTTCCATGGTAGTACCTCCTCTACAGATAACCTCCGGGGACAAGGGAATGCCCACCGGAGGTTATGATCATGTTATGCTGCGTTGTCCACAGTGACATCAATCTCTCCGGAGTTGATGCCGTCAATCACTTCCGTTACGGTATTCTGAAGCTCTTCTGACAAGTTGTTAAATTCGATTTCCGTATACAGTGACAAGCCGTAAGAGAGACCGTATACTTTATCGCCGCTCTCAAATGTACCCTTGAAAGAAGCGTCTCCCTCCATATACAGGGCTTCGTCGATGGGCTTTAATGCAGACCAGATGACACAGTCACTGACGTCACCCTGATAATCATCGCTGCCGATACATTTGATGCCCATCTCTTCGCAGCCCGAGATAACGCCAAGACCACTCTGGGAGGCGGACTGGAAGATCAGATCCACGCCCTCATTCTGAATCATCAGTTTGGCTACTTCCTGGCCTTTGACAGGATCCTGATCGTCACCGACATAGGCAACGGCAACTTCCACGGAGGGATCGGCATAATGAACGCCGTTGGTAAAACCATCCCTGAATTTTCGGCTGACGGGTCTGTCTGCATGAGCGATGAAGCCGACTTTCTTCTTTTCGGTAGTATTAGCGGCCACGATTCCGGCAATAAAAGCTGCCTCGGAGGGGTCGACGGAGACGGAGCTGACGTTTGGCTCACTGGTCTGCATATCTACATCGCAGAGTACAAAGTTGGTGTCCGGATATTCCGGCGCAAGCCTGAGTCCGATCTCGGATAAATCTCCCCACATCAGGTATACCGGATTGGCGCCCATATCCGCCATGGCGCGTACCTGGTCTTCATATTCCGCACTGTCGAGAGTTTCTACGGTTCTTAAAGTGGCGCCCTGTTCTTGGGCTAAGCGGTCTAAGCCTTTGATGGAGAGTGCGATAAAGGGATCGCCCACCGTGGCAGGAACAAGAAGTCCGATGGTCTTGTCCTGATTGTCCGCAGTTTGAGCAGTGTCTGTTTCTGCGGCAGGTTCTGCGTCCTGTGCAGAGGCATCCGCATCCTGTGTTTGTGCAGAGGGAGCAGGAGCGGCAGGCTCAGGTTTGGAACCGCATCCGGACAGACAGCCGCCTATCAATGCCATACTCATTAAAATTGCTGTGATCTTCTTACCTTTCATAATGTATCCTCCTTTTTTGTATATTTAATAATGGCGTTGAGTGTTTTTTGGGATAATGACGTGATCGACTGACTCTCCATGGTTCTGACATAGGTGTCGAGCTGGTCTTTGAGAGGCTCCGTAAACTTGGGATCCAGTGCATTGCTGCCCAGCATAACGCCGTAAGCATGTCCGATGGGGCCTCCGGTACAGTCATTATCCTGCCCTGCCATCATTAATATCGTCATGGCACGCTGGAAGTCATTTCCCGCAAAATAGATGGCTACGACTTCGGCAGCGAGGTTGGGGTAGGTATGTACCCAGTTATATTCTTTGTATTTTGCTTCGCACAATTCATAAGCCTGTCTATAATTCTCAGACGATTCACATGCTTTATATGCGAAATCCAAAACGGAATAGAATTCGCTGTCAGTCGGAATTGTCTGCATGGCTTTGTCCAAAATAACCCGCATATCTTTCTCCACGTAAGCCATGGAAACAATAACTGCATTAAATACTTCCGCAAGGATGCCATTGTTGTGGTGAGATATCCGTCCGTCTTTCCAGGCCAGTTGGGCAGCTTTTCGGGGATTACCCGGCGCCAGTGCACCGCAGACCGCGGCGCGCATGGCAGCGCCGATCATCTCACGATAGGGGTTTACGAGATATCCGCTTTCCGGCGGATAGATTCCGTGGCGTAAATGATTTAGGGCCACTTCTTCGGCGGTGTAGGCGAAAGGGATGTAGCCAACCCACCGGTCTGCAATATCTTCTGATGTAATCGCATACCCTTTTTCACAGAATGCATCTAACAGCGCCAGTTCAAAAGTGATGTCGTCGTTGAGGGTTTCCGGGGGTTTCACATATTCCGTGATCTCGCCGAATACCTCCCATATTCTCGAAGATTTGAACCCCTCGATAGCCGTGCCCAGGGCGGAGCCGATGATCTCTCCGAGCCAGCCGCCGTGGATCTGTTCGAATAATGTGTCTTCATCCGGCAGATGGTAGTCGGGATATTCCGGAAACACTGCCTTACGCTCATGCTGCTCAAAGCTTTCATAAACCGTATATGACCAATAAGGATGTTCGGGAATTTTGGGGGCTTTGGCCAACGCTTTAAACACCTGTGCGTTGATGATCTGCAGCCGAATCAGCTCGTTTTTTTCAATGGCGTCAAAAGCCTCGGGAATCAGACGTTCGGCATCGTCAACGTCATACCCCATGTTTTTCATGCTTGATATGGCTCCCAGCATTTTAGAGTAGGGCGCCCTGGATTCCGGAAGCGGTTTCTGCCAGGCGCCCTTGCCGATTTCCAGCATCTGCGCCGCTTCTTCCAGCATTTTACCTTCCAGCAGATTGTCCCACTGGATCAGGTCGGTTCTGTCTTTTACGGGTACTGCCCCGCAGAACATTTCGTAATCATACTCCCATGCGTGTTTCATATTTTTCTCCGTTTCTGCGCCGCATTTTGTTCAGTCTGGCTGAGATGGTGCTCGAACGGGTCTGTGCGGGCAGCGCATAAACACAAATCCGTGGTTTAAATCAAATCTAAGGCTCCTGCAGGTTCTGGGCGCATAGACTGTCAAAATAAGTAACAATAGTCTTTACGGCATATTCTGCGATCATTCGGCCTTTTTTGGCAGAAGCGGATGCCGCTGTGGACAAAATACCCGTAGGAGGGATATCTCCTGGTTTAGGCGGATATCTGTAATAAAAAGGCACTTTGACAGGTTCCGGCGAAGCCGGCAGAGGTTGGCGGACCAGTTCCGGCCTGAAATACAGCATCAGAGAGGTCTCCGTGAATGCCGCATGTTCCAGCGCCCAGCCGGGAAAAGGCACTTCGTCAAAAATCTGGTCGATCATATCATCAGACAGGCAGTCCCACCAGTTGGTCTCCCAGAGCGTTACATCATTTCCGTATCTGGCGGAGCAAAGCGCCATGGCTTCTACGATAAAAGGTTCGTTTTCGTAGTGTGTATTAAATAATAAGATTCTGCGAAAACCGTCTCGTACAAATTCGTCGATCAGATCCTGAATAAGCAGCTGCAATGTATGTCCGTTTAAATCGATGGTTCCCGGGAAGAGCGGGCCGCCTCCGCTGAACGGTTTGGACTTATACCCGTAACTTTGTGCCGGCGCCACAACGGCGTTAAGCTGTCTGGCAATGCGGAGAGCAAATTCCTCCGCCAGCACCGTGTCTACACACAAAGGAAGATGAGGACCATGTTGTTCCGTGGAGCCTATGGGAAGAATCAGGATATCTTCTGTCCGGGCCGCGTATTCTTCCCAGGTCATGTCTGCCATATGGAGGGAACTGCTTCTGGCAGGCATGTTATCTTTTGCACTGTTCACTTTTCACCTCATTTCTGCCATTTCCCGGCTGACTTCATCATAATCGGGAATGCTTGGCGATGCGCCGTGTCTGCTGACTGACAATGAGCTTGCAAGGGCGGCGTATTTCATGGCTTCTTTCGGGTGTTTTCCGGAGGCGATCCCTGCAAGAAAATATCCTGTAAAAGTATCTCCGGCTCCCGTGGTGTCAATCACTTCGGCGGGAAAAATTCCCTGATGAAATGTCTGCGTATCATCCATGTAGTATGAGCCCTGTTCACCCAGCGTCAGGATGAAGACGGCTTGGGGATATTTCGAGCGAAGCTTTTCAAGAATCTGTTCCGCATTGTCTGAGCGTATGCCGGCAAGTTTTCTGCCCTCCACTTCATTGAGGATGAGGTAATCCACTTTCTGCAGGTTGCAGTGTGCAATGGAACTGCTTATGGGAGAGGGGTTAAAAATGACGGTCAACCCTTTGTCTCTGGCCTGTTCTATGGCGTAGGGCACGTTGGATATCTCATTTTGCAGCAGGAGCATGTCTCCGCTTGTAAAATGTTTCAGAACTTCATCTATGTACTCAGGCGTCACGTCGCTGTTAGCGCCGCCAAAGATGATGATTTTATTCTGTCCCTCGTGATTAATCTGGATGACAGCGTGTCCGGAGGGTTCGCGGCTCTTGCGGATCAATTCTGTCTTTACACCCGCCAAAGCGAGGGTTTCTAACAGAATGCCCCCATCTTCCCCTACGCAGCCTGCATGAAAAACATCCGCACCTGCTCTGGCCAAAGCGATGGATTGATTCAGGCCTTTGCCTCCGCAGAATTCTCCGTGGGTCATTGCCTGAATGGTTTCGCCTGCTTCTGCGTAGTGATCCACACTGTAAGTTTTGTCGATGTTGAGGGAACCTAAATTCAATATTTTCATACATCCTCCTAAAGGAAAATACTTTCCGAAACAGTTTTCTTATACATAAGATACCATCAGCAAGTTATAATGTCAACAACTTTTGTGCATTTTACATAATTTCCCTTATGCCTTTTCATTTCCATACTTTTCACTTATAATAGACTTACAAAGATAAGGAGGGGCGGTTTCATGAACATACGTGAACTGGCAGAGCTTGCCGGCGTCTCGGCGTCTACGGTTTCCAAGATTATGAACAATAAGGACAGCAGTATCAGTCCCTCCACGCGTGAACGTGTATTGCGGATTGCAAAACAGTACAATTATCAGTCCTATTCTTCTCTGATCGATAAGGGAACGACTACATTGACCCTGGGTATTGTGTTTCGCTCGGAAGCCGCGATGGATATGACGTTGAACGGTATTCTGGAGGCGGCGCAGGAGGCGGGGTATACGATCCTGCTGCGGGAGAGCGGTAGTGATCTTGAGAAAGAAGCGCAGAATATTTCCGTTCTCAGCTCCCATCATGTGGACGGAATTCTCTGGGAACCGGTGTCAGCAGACAGTGCGGAGCAGCTGCAGATTCTTGCACGGCACGAAATTCCGGCAGTCCTCTTCCATTCGGAGTGTGAGGGAGCGGTCAATATAGACTATGAACAGCTGGGGTATCAATCGGCACAGACGTTAGTGGATGCCGGACATACAGGGATAGCCTGCATCTGCGCGCGGGACGGCAGCAGAGATGCATTTGCAATGGGATATCAGAGATGTCTGTTTGAGAATCATATTCCGTTGGAAGATGGACTTGTCTTTGACGAGATTAACAGCGTACTGATGCACAAAATAGCATCTCACACTATAAGCGGTGTGGTCTGTGCCCGTTACGAGGCGGCTGCGCAGTTGTATGACGCCGTGAGGGAGCTGCACTACGAGCTTCCCTATGATGTTTCTCTTGTATCTTTGCGGGATGATTCGCGGGAGAAAGACATATTCCGGCAGATATCTACTTATACGATTCCGCACTATGTGTATGGCAGGTACCTGTGCCAAAGGCTGATCGGAACCATAGAGAGGGGCGAGGTGTCATGGCCGGCTTTTCATGAAGATGTTCTGCTGGATCATAAAGCTTCTGTAGGGATTCCGCATAATAACTATTCTCCTAAGATTACGGTAGTGGGAAGTATTAACATAGATAATTATCTGAAAATGAATGTGCTCCCGCGCACGGGCATGACGGTGAGTTCCTCCCTGTCCGCATCTTATGTGGGCGGCAAGGCAATCAATGAGGCGATCGGTGCCGCCAAGCTTGGTCAGAGGGTTTCCGTGATCGGACGGGTGGGCAGTGACGTGGATTCGGACATGGTGTATCAGGCGCTCAATATATTTGGCATCGATTCGGTGGGTGTGAAACGCTGTTCAGGATACAAAACCGGCCAGGCGTATATTTTTGTGCAGAGTGACGGAGATTCCATGATATCGATCATGTCAGGAGCAAACGAGGCTCTTTCGCCGCAGGATATCCGCGAGGCCGAGCGCATATTTGAGAATTCCGCATTCTGCCTGATCCAGACAGAAATTCCTATGGAGACTGTGACAGAGGCCTGCCGGATCGCAAGGAAATATGGGGCGCAGACAATCTTGAAACCGGTTGCCTGCGGAGTTTTACCTGATGATCTGCTGGGTTATGTTGATATGATCGTGCCCAATGCCGCGGAGATCAATGAGATCTGTCCGTTTGCCGATGATATTGAGGGGCAGGCGCAGTATCTTCTGGATGCAGGCGTGGGAACAGTGATCGTGACGCTGGGAGGCGACGGCTGCTTTGTGAAAACAAGACAGGAGGCGCAGTATTTTCCGGCAGTTCCTTTTGATGTAATAGATGCTTCGGGAGCAGCGGATGCATTCATCAGCGCGCTTGCTGCTTATCTGCTCATGGGGCGCACTTTGCAGGAGGCAGTCAGAATCGCCGCTTATGCGGCAGGATTCAATATTGCGAGAGAGGGCGTTACGCCTTCCCTGGTAGATAAGAATACATTGGAATCCTATATGATGCAGAGAGAGCCGGAGCTTGTACGAGGTGTGGAATAGTAAAATAGATGAAGGAGGCAGCAGTATGAGATTATTGGTAATCGGAGGTGTGGCGGCAGGTACGAAAGCCGCAGCGAAATTTAAGCGGGTGAATCCCGAGGCGGAAGTGATCATTGTCACGAAAGGAAAAGATATTTCCTATGCAGGCTGCGGACTGCCCTACTATGTGGGCGGCGCGATTCCGGAGAGAGAGCAGCTTATTGTCAATACGCCGGAGAAGTACGGCATGCTGACAGGCGCTATGGTATATCCGGAGCGCGAAGTGGTAAGGCTTGATCCGGTCAGCAAAAAGGCGACGGCGAAAAACATCCGTACCGGAGCAGAGGAAATTTATGAATATGACGCCTGTATCGTGGCCGTGGGGGCGTCTCCAGTGGTTCCGCCCTTGCCGGGTTTAACCCTGCCGGGCGTTTTCGTGATGCGGACGCCGGATGACGCTATTGAGACGCGGGATTACATTGCGAGGGACAGCGTGAAGCGGGCGGTCGTTGTCGGCGGCGGTTTCATTGGTCTGGAAGTGGCGGAGAATCTGATGGAAAAGGGGCTTTCGGTAACACTGATCGATATGGCGCCTCAGATCATGCCCGGTTTTGATCCGGAGATGGCGGATTATGCGGTGCGCCATCTGGCTAAAAAGGGTATTAAAGTAATGACCGCCACGAAGCTGGAGGGTGTGACGGGAGAGCATCACGCGGAGGGCGTGCAGACTGACAAGGGACTGCTCCCGGCGGATGTGGTGATCCTGTCTATCGGAATCCGTCCTAATACAGGGTTTTTACAGGATAGCGGAATTGAGATGTTCAAGGGAACGATTCTGGTGAATGATAAGATGGCAACTAATGTGGCGGATGTCTATGCCGCGGGCGACTGCGCTATGGTGACAAACCGCCTTACGGGAGAGAGGCAGTGGTCGCCCATGGGCTCTTCCGCCAACATGGAGGGGCGTACGCTTGCTCTCGCTCTTGGCGGCAGAGACGTAGTGTATCCTGGCGTGCTTGGAACCGGTGTGGTAAAGCTGCCCGGATTATCAGGAGGCAGAACAGGATTGTCGGAAGAACAGGCAAAAGCGGCAGGGTATGAACCAATCTGCGTAGTTGCCATTACTGACGACAAGGCACATTATTATCCTGGCAGCGCGTGGTTTGCCATTAAACTTGTGGCAGATGCGGCCAGCCATAAGCTGTTGGGCATTCAGGTGCTTGGGCCCGGCGCGGTAGACAAGGTGACGGATATCGGCGTGATGGCGGTCACTTTCGGAGCAACCCTGGAACAGATGACTTGTCTGGATCTGTCCTATGCGCCTCCGTTCTCGACGGCTATCCATCCTTTCGTTCAGGCAGTGCATATACTCCTCAATAAGATCACCGGAGATATGGACAGTTTTACACCGGCGGAATACATGGCAGGCGCAGCCAGAGATTATCGGATCATAGACGTTAATCCCGCTGGACCGACGATTGCAGGGGCCACCTATGTTGATCTGTTAAAGGTTAAAGGCGAAGTGCCCGGACTTGCCAGGGACGAGAAGCTGCTGCTTGTCTGTGCCAAAGGCAAGAGAGCATATCTGCTGCAGAACAGGCTGAAACGTTATGGTTACACCAATACGAAGGTGTTGGAGGGTTCTTCTTTCTTCAATGTGGTTAAGGTGGAGAGTAAGCCGGGTGTGGTGACGATTCCGGCGGAGGAGATCACCCGGGTGAAAGCACTTGGGTGCCTGCATAATAAAGGCACGGATAATTTCAATGTCCGCGTGATCACAAGAAATGGCAAGATCACTACGGCGGAGCATAAAAAGATTGCGGAGGCAGCGGAGAGGTTTGGCAGCGGCGATGTGGTCATGACAACCCGTCTGACAATGGAGATCGTGGGAGTGCCGTTTGGCCGTATTGAAGAATTGCGGGCATTTCTGGCGGAAGAAGGGCTGGAAACCGGAGGAACCGGTTCCAAGGTACGCCCCGTGGTAGCCTGCAAAGGAACGACATGCCAGTATGGATTGCTGGACGCATATGATCTGTCGGAGAAAATACACGAGCGGTTTTTCCATGGATATGCAGATGTGAAGCTGCCCCATAAGTTCAAGATCGCAGTGGGCGGATGTCCCAATAACTGCGTGAAGCCGGATCTGAATGATTTTGGTATTGTAGGACAGAGGGTGCCGGTCATCGATCTGGAGAAATGCCGGGGCTGCGGGAAGTGCCAGGTATCGAGTTCCTGCCCGGTGGGAGCTTCCCAGGTAGTGGATGGTAAGTTGGTGATCGATCCAGAGCAGTGCAATAACTGCGGACGCTGTGTGGGTAAGTGCCCGTTTAAGGCAGCGGAAGAGAGTGCATACGGATATCGCGTTTATATCGGCGGACGCTGGGGCAAGCGAGTTGCCCACGGACAGAAGCTGGATAAGATTTTCCTGAATGAAGAAGAGGTATTGTCCGTTCTGGAAAAAGCAATCCTGCTCTTCAGAGAACAGGGCAAGACCGGAGAGCGGTTTGCGGATACGATCAACAGACTGGGATTTGAGAATGTGCAGGCACAGCTTATGTCGGATGAGATCTTGCAGTATAAGGAGCAGATTCTGAATGCGAAGATGCATCTGAAAGGCGGAGCAACCTGCTGACCGAAAGGATTCAAGACATTTCAGTTCTTCTTTCAGCTTGTCAAGAAAAGCCTGTTTCTGTCGCGCCATGCGTTCATAGTGGCATAGCGTATGACGACTTTGCAAAAGGCATTGAAAGAATATTCCCCCCCCTTTCTCCCACATGGAGCGGTGCATGATTTACGGTTGCATTTTTATAATTCAGAGGGGCGACAGTATTTTAGACTGTCGCCCCTTGATTACCACTGGAAAAATAGAAATGCACAAACTATTGCTTCAATTTGATGCAATTTCTATATATGATAAAATGTATTTTGCTATCTCCTCTGACACTTGATAATGTGTTATAATATCTCCCCGATCACTATATTCACCCGGAATTATTTCCTCAATGTAGTAATTACCATCGCTTTTATAAAGTATCTGGGTATCCATTTCTTTTAACTCTTTTTTATTATCCCTTGATAACATAAATCTAACAATTTGGCATTCAACTTCTTCTGGATTTGGTGCATTATCTGCATATTCCCACTGATCCAGAGCTAACCCGTTTAGATATTGCGCTATTTCAGAAATATCGTCTATTTCATTCAGCAACGTATTTTGGTCTGCTCCGTAAAACTGTATCTTCTGCTCTTTAGAAGTCTTGCGCAGTTCCTTTTCTGTAAATGATGTTTTTCCTATATAATATCGGGCAGTTTCAATATCATCTGTTTTTTCAATAACACTTTCAATATCACTATTTGGCACATAAAAATCAAGTCCCCACCCATCCAGTATGTCTTTCGCTGTTATATTCTTATTCAGCTCTAAGTCCTCCGGCGCATTAAGAAACCGTCCCGCCTTTTCTGATATTCTGGCTATTGCTTCTATTTCTTGATTATAATCTCGTATAATATATTCACCTTTACTGGAAATATAAAATTCTAAGGTACTCTTATTAACTAACTGTTTTCCATCCTGTAAAAATATAGGTTCATCAATTACCTCATATGATATATAGCTATATACCAAGTCTATATCTTCAGGCAACTGTTCCATATCATTCCAAGATTCAATATCCAGTTGTTTTACGAACTTTTTTATTTCTTTATTATTGTCAATGATACCAATCATCTCACCAGAAGCTGAAATAATTTCAGTAAATTGTTTTTTTTCTTCATCGTGTCCAAAAATATCTGTGGCAGCTTCCATGAATGATTTCTTTTCATTAGCAACAGAAGGGGCGGCGTATGCGCCAGTTGCCAAAAAGCAGACACAAACAGCAACCGTAAAAATAGCAGTGACAGCAATAATTGCTTTTGATTTTTTCTTAAAATTCATAATCGCACCTAACCTTTCTTTTAACTGTTCTGCCCCCTCTGTCAAAGTAACGGAAGCTAAGGAACTTTTGTAAAGATTGTTTGATTTCAAAAATGAAATCAGCGTATCCCCATACTCACGCCTTGCGGTATTGTCAAGTATGGATATGACTTTTTCATCACATGACAATTCACAAGATTTATTCACTTCCTTTTCCAGCAGATATGCAAAAGGATTAAACCAATGGATGCATACAACAATCTGTATCAGCCATTTATAAAACATATCCCTTTGTTTGTAGTGAGTTAGCTCATGCACAAAGATATAAGACAATTCTTTATCTTCTAATTTCCCAACAGGTAAAATGATTCTTGGACGAAAGAAACCAATCAGCATAGGGGAAGTGATCAACGGATTACAGGATAGTTCCACCCTTGTTTTGATATTCAGTTTTTCTTCACAATCAGATAGCAGATTCAAGATTTTTATATCCGATACCTCTTTATTTCCTGCTTTGATGTATTGGATAAAGCCTTGATAAACCGTTATCTTACGGACAAATAAAATCAGTGCCAATGCTGACCAGATAAAAAACAGGCATACGTATATATTAAATGGCTCATGCATGGCGGCAGCTGTTATTTCCCGGTTTGTCTGTATCGGCTCTGCTTTGCTGTTACCCGTATCTACTGGAACGGGTGTATTGGGGCTTGTAGGGATTTCATTCATTACTGTTGCCGTATCAAACTTCTCAAACAGGCTCCCAACAATCGTAGTATCGGGAGTAAGGGGAAGCAGAAACCGCAGCGCAACGATGATCCAGACATAATACTGCCAACGCTTGCTGAACCTGTTTTTATACAGCGGCTTCAATCCTAAAATGAAAAGCAGTAACAGTGCGCCGGAAACAGACAGCGATAATAATATTTTTATAAATTTATTCATTTTCTTCTCTCCAGAATGTTTCAATTTCTTTCAATTCGTCTGCCGAAAGAATATCCTGTCGCAACAAGGTAGATACTAAGTTTTTCACATTCCCGCCGTAGACTTTATCAAGAAAGCTGTGGGTCTGCAGGGTCTGGTATTCCGCTTCTGTTATCGTAGCAACATACTTATTCTTCCTGCCGATTTTTTTCACTTTCAAGAAATTTTTTTCGCCCAGACGGGAAAGCAGAGTGAGTACGGTGTTGTTTTTCCATTCGTTTTTGTCTTTTTCCAATTCCTCCATGATGAGGGAGTATAAAGCTGCCCCTCCGTGCTTCCAAATGATTTTCATTAGTACCAGTTCGGATTCAGAAATTTGCTGTGCCATATTGCCTCCTTTTATCTTAACGTTTTGTAGGTATAAATTTATATTAACGCTTTGTAGGTGAAAATGCAATACCCTAAAAGAAATTAAAGAATTTACAAAAGATAGGTGCGCACTTCCCTATAACCTTATTACACTTATCTGCTAGGCATTGTTTTTTGAAAGTGTCTCAATCAGTTTACCAATCCTTATATTTGTGTGTTATAATGTTTTAAATTTTGTTTCTTTTTTCCCTTATCATCAGATTACAACCGGGAATTAAAGAAGAAATAAGATTGATGTATTTGACAAAACGACGTTATATAAGCAGGTTATGGTTTGGGGAATCATGTATGGAATGTATCAGTATCAGTCATAAGACGGCGCAGTCTGTGGACAGGCAGCGATGTTATATCATAAGAGAGAAAATGGTGGATTTTCTGCAGATGATCAGACAGGTAGACAGGGTAGAACAATGCGTTGCGCTGTCCACCTGCAACCGCACCGAGATTTATGTGCAGGGGGAGGGGAACTGTTTCGGAGGTCTGGAAGAAGTCCTTGCGGCAAATGCGGGTGACAGCGTGGAGTGGATCAGAGGACTGGTCAGAAGATATCAGGGAAGACAGGCAGTGCAGCATCTTTTTCGCGTGGTATGCGGGATGGAGTCTATGGTGATCGGTGAGGATGAGATTCTGGGACAGGTGCGTGACGCCTACATGTGCGCCAAAGAGGCGGGATTTACAGGGTATGAGCTGAACAGCATTTTTCAGGCGGCGCTTGCCTGTGCCAAACGGGTGAAGACGGAAACGATGCTCTCCAAAACTTCTGTGTCTGTTGCGACACTGGCCGCCAATGAAGTCTTCCGCCTGCCGATTGCCTATAAGACAGTGCTTCTGATCGGCAGCAGCGGGCAGATGGGAGGCATTATATTAAAAGATCTTTTGAGCCGGGATAATATCAGGATAATCGCCACCGTCCGTTCTCATAACGGTATTTATCAGAGCGGCAGTCCGCGGGTGGAGAATGTGGATTACAGGGACAGATATGCCTGTCTGGATCAGGCGGATGTTGTCATATCCGCAACGTCCAGTCCGCATTACACTCTGACGGCGAAGCGTGTAAGAGAAGCGTTGCATACGGTGAAAGAGCGACTGTTTCTGGATATTTCCATGCCGCCGGATCTGGACGTTGGTCTGGCAGGGACGGCGCATTGCCGCCTGGTTACTCTTGATGATATCAACAGGCTTGCAGAGGAAAATAACAGGCGCAAGCAGCAGGCGGTTATGGATGCGGAAGAAATTCTGGCCGAAGATTTGGAGAAAGTCTGCAAGATACTTTCTTTTCACCAGTTCACGCAGTCGAATGCCGATTGGAAAGAAAGGTTCGAGGGACTTACGGCGGAGAAACTGGTGTATCTGCTGCGGGACGAATTGAGCAGTGAGGCGTTTGAAGCGGTTCTGAGGGTGTTAGCTGACTGAGAGTAATATTGCTCTAAAAAGATTAAGCGTGGTATCAGACCAAACGCCGTATTTTGCGGTCCTCAGTGCAAGAATAAGCATAATGTTTATAAGAAGCAGGGCGAAGAAAAACAATCTTGATAAGGAATAATTGGAGGGGTACACATAATGGCTGAGAAGAAAAATACAAAATTACAGATTCGTAACAGCACTGTGGACTTTCTTGTGTTTACAAAGGATGCCCATGAAGATGGCATTGAAGTCCGTGTGCAGGATCATAATGTATGGTTGACGCAAAAAGCGATAGGACAGCTTTTTGATGTGGACAGAAGCGTTGTCACAAAACATTTGAAAAATATCTATGAAAGCGGCGAATTATCTGAGGATTCAACTTGTGCAAATTTTGCACAAGTTGCGGATAACGGAAAAACCTATCAATATAAGTTTTATTCGCTATCTGCCATAATTGCCGTTGGCTACCGTGTCAACTCTGGCAGGGCAACACAATTCAGGCAATGGGCAACAAAAGTGCTGGATACCTTTGCGAAGCAAGGGTATGTTTTAGATAAGAGCAGATTGATTAACGGCCAAATCTTCGATGAGGATTATTTTGACCACTTAATTTCTGAGATACAGGAGATTCGAGCCAGCGAGCGCCGTTTCTATCAAAAGATTACAGATATCTATGCTACCGCTGTCGATTATTCCCTTGACAGCCAAATCACGAAAGATTTTTTTGCGATAGTGCAGAATAAGATGCACTATGCCGTTCATGGAAATACAGCAGCGGAGGTCATTGTAGCAAGAGCCGACCACAGGAAAGAGCACATGGGATTAACCTCATGGCGTAATGCACCCAATGGAAAAATTGTCAAAGCGGATGTGTCGATTGCAAAGAATTACTTATCTAAGAGCGAAATACAGGAGCTTAACGAGATTGTCACAATGTACTTGGACTACGCTACAAGACAGGCACGGCGGCATATTCCCATGACGATGGCGGATTGGGCTTCCAAACTGGATGCATTCCTGCAATTCAATGATGTGGAAGTCTTGCAAGACAAGGGTAAAGTCACAGCCGGTAACGGGATTCCATTTAATCATATACAAGTTTAGTCAAGATTATAAGTGCTTTTCAATTCGCCACAAATGAGTCACAGGCACATGTATTAGATGGCAGAAATCACCCTTTACATAGTAACTCTTGATTGCAACTCTTTTTCTAAAAACTGCTTTATATATGGATTATTTTCCTCACTTAATGTAGGCTGAAACGCCATATAACGGCATTTCTGATACTGCTCACCATCCAGGGTAAAGGTATATCCCATTATGCATTTTGGATTACAGTCGTCAGGATTGACAAGCCGTTTGCTGTCAGATATTCGTTGATCTGATTTACAAAACTACGGAAACGTTCGTCAACCGTGCCCATAAACATGTAAAATTTCTCGTCCATAAGTTCCGCCCTTATTCCTTTTTCTTTGTCACGGGTATCCATACCTCATATTGTGTGTTCTGCGGATCCGGATTTAAGTAAACTTCAATATCGGGGGCGTTGGCGTATTCATACCCGGAGGTCGGAAGCCACTCTGTTACAATGCGCTGTTCCAATTCCTGTATCGATTGGCCAGTACCCGTTCCGGAAAAGACTGCCCAAGTAGATGCAGGCGCTCACACCTAAAAGTCCCATCGGCGGTGTGTCCATCATTCCAGCCAGCTTCTGTACTGTTCCATTTACAGCGGCGTCCTGCCACATCTTTGGCACAACCATAAAATTTTTTTCAATATCCTGATCAAGAGGTGCGGATATGCCGATAATGCGGAACGCTTCTTTTGTTTCGATCCTATAATTCATTTCTGTCGCTCCTTTTACAGCGATTTTAAACACAATGGGGGAAAAAGATTTCACGGATACGCCCTCGTCTTTCACGGACGATGGAGCTACTCCATGAAAAGACTGGAATGCTCTGTTAAAAGCAGTCGGGGAACGGTACCCGTACTTCTCCGCAATATCGATAATCCGCTCATCCCCACCCTGCAGATCCACTGCGGCTAAGGACATTTTTCTTCTTCGGATATACTCTGCCAGAGGGATGCCTGCCATATAGGTAAACATCCTCTGATAGTGATAGGTAGAGCAGCAGGCAATCCGTCCAAGCTGTTCATAGTCAATTTCATCCGTCAAATGTTCCTCAATATAATTCATGCTTTGGTTTAATCTGTTAACCCATTCCATGGGATACCTCCTTATCTGTAAACCATGTGCTTTCTGGACAATAAGTTTGCATTTATTTATTATAAGGCTTGTTTTCAAATTAATCCTCTCTATTCTTGCACAAATAAGAGAGGGTACTTTACATTAAAGGATTTTGTTAAGGTTAATTATGAGATGCTTGATTTATATTGGGATATTGGCAGAGATATAGACGGCAGTCCATTTATCTGTAAAGGTCTTGCATTCTATCGCTGCTATAAAAGGTTTTGTTAAAAATATCTTTATTGTTTTTAGCACGGTGCTGTAATCATCCGTTTTAGTTTCAATTTTACGAACAAAAGCTTTCCATTTCTTCTGCATTGCCACATCGTTGTCAAACTCCATAACCTGTTCAAATTGTTCTTTCGTGAAATTGTGCACACGGTTCTCAAAAGTTTTTCTGAGTGCTTCGGTCAGGATCTTGCCGTCAAAATCAAACTTATTGGCAAGATAATAAATATCGTAATAGTCTTTCATACGGCTGGAAAATTCCATTAAGCTGAGGATTGCATCAATTTTCTCAGCGATGGTTGTTTCGATGGAATAAGTATTAACTGTCGGGGAAACAAAATCATCAAGCTGAGTGAGGATTTTTCGTTTTTCCTGCTTTGGCACAATGACATCTCCAACACCGAAATCAATACCAAATGGTGTGCATGTATTTTTAATGTGAGCAACTATTGAAGCACCTATACCAGCATATTTTTTTGCAACGGCAATAGGGGCAATATCTTTAATCTCGAAAGTCACAAAATCATTGCCAGTCTGAGTCACAATAATTTCCTCAAGGATATCTTTCAACTGTTCTGGTGTATTGGGTATTTGCCGAAGCAAAAAATCTACATCCACTGTTACTCTGCTATCAAAGTCAGTAAGGGAATAAAGGAACAAGCCGCCTTTCAACACGAGGTTCTCAGCATACTTGGACTTTTCCAAACGGCGCAAAAACTCCTCTTGACAGAAGAGCTGCAGACAAATCTGGTAGCTTCTTCCGCTTTCTCTAGCCTTGTTTTTGAGCCGTGCAAGCACGGATGCAGCCATATCAGCCATTAAGTAATACCTCCATTATATTCATAACTTTTGTATAAAGCTTCATTTCCTTTGCATACTTAGACAGATTTGCAAGGTTCTTTTTTTTATCAGCAGCATAGGCATTGACCGCCTTATTAAAAATTTCGTTGTCAAGCTTTGTGCGGTACTTAAAACAATCGCATATTGTTCGCTCACGGTCATACACAGGCAGTATTACACTGTTAAAATTACCTGTGGACTTACCTATATCTAAGAAGTCCTTTTGAATATAGTAAGCTTTCATCGGAAATTCTTTAATGTTCTTTACAGTACGAGACGCTGTTCTCGGTACAGCAATTGACCATTCACGAGGAGAAAAATCACTATATCCGTAATGGAACAAAGCGGACTCCACACAAATAATTCCCTGTGGAAGCAGCTCATATATTAACTGTTCCTCCGTTGTGCTATTACTTTGTGGAAGTTGATAAAATCCTCTACGAATTCTTTCGATAAGCCCTTTTTTACAGAAAACCGCAACTTCGTATTTATTTATTCCGTTAGTAGCAAAATCTGAAGTTTTTGCAATGCCGCCATTATCTTCAATTATTTTTTTTATAATTTCTTTTTTATTCAATCAGCCACCAACTTTCTGCATGCAAAAAATAAATAATGTACGCAATTATTATGGTATGTAGTTTTATAAATTGCAACAACGATATACGGACATTATTTTAAAATTGCATGCAGAAAGTGATTGACAGATTAATTAAGTTTTGTTTTTTGAAAGTCAAATGACAATCACTCTTTATTTTTTTCGATCTGTTTTTTGTCTCTGCCGAGAATGAATAACATCACTAATAGAATGATCGGGAATATAAGACCGACGCCCATACCGATCCGGATATTATCGTCGGCATGCTGTGTAATGCGGCCTACAATGGCAGGTCCGATGCTCCCGCCCAGGTCTCCTGCCATGGCGAGTAATGCAAACATGGCAGTTCCGCCCATCGGAAATCTTTCAGATGAAATACTGATCGTTCCGGGCCACATGATTCCAACGGAAAAACCGCACATGATACAGCCGATCAGGCCGATTACCGGATTGGATGACAGTGAGGTGAGAAGATAGCATACCACACATAAGATTCCCGAACCGGTCATAAATTTCATCAGATCCATTCGGTCTCCATATTTTCCAAAAATAATACGACTGATTCCCATTGTGACTGCAAACATGCAGGGGCCGGCTAAATCTCCGATGGCCTTTGACAAGCCGAGTGCCGCCTCCGCGTAAGCTGAAGCCCATTGCGCCATAGAAAGCTCTGATGCGCCGGAACAGATCATCAGACAGACGGACAGCCAGAACAAGGGATGCCGGAATAATTTCCTTATTCCCATGCCGCCTCCCTCATCGACTAAATGTTCGATGGGACATGTCGCAAAATTATAAATATTGACTGCCGGAATAAGGGCCCATAATATAGCCAGCCATTTCCAACTATCCATTCCGAATATCAGGAAGAACAAGGTTGAGATCAATATGGTGCCCACAGAACCCCAACAATAGAAAGAGTGGAGAAGACTCATCGTCGCTTCTTTATTTTCGAAAGGACATGCTTCTACAATGGGACTGCAGAGTACTTCGATCAATCCGCTTCCTATTGCATACAGGATTACACCGCATAGGATTCCTGTAAACGGACTTGGTAAGATGTCCGGAAGAACCGCCAGACCGATCAGCCCGACGGCGGCGCATATCTCGGAGGCTACAATACATACACGATATCCGATCCTGTCAACGAATTTGGCACAAAACAGATCAACCAAAAGCTGAGTAAAGAAAAAGCATGTGGATATCAATGCGATATTTCCAAGGGAAATGTGATAGTCATAATGAAATTTCAGGAATAGCAGCGGGGCAAAATTAGCGGCTATTGCCTGTGTAATAAATCCTAAATAGCAAGCTGTTTTTGTCTTCTTATAGTTTGGCATAATGATTTTCGTTTCCTTTCTTTCTTTTTTCCTGTGCTTTACAGCAAATTTTAATTACATGTTCATTCTTATGTTTTGCTTTGTTGAATTATATAACATACAAATTTGCTTTTCATTGATATATATCCTATATTTATTGTATAATATCGTAAAAATTACTTTGGGAGATTAAGCGAGATGAAGTTTGATACGTCCTATAGCAGGATCATGACAGATGAAAACCTGATGGAAACGGTTCAGCACGGCAGTAATCATTACCCGTTTAAATTCTATTATGAGAATATGGCTCAGTTCGATTTTAACTGCATTGAGTGGCACTGGCATACCGAGTTAGAATTTGTGTATATAGAGACAGGCACCATAACGTTCTGGATAGGAGAGAGGCAGTTTGAGCTGTCTGAGGGAAATGGAATATTCATTAATTCTAAAATCCTGCACCGCTTCTATTCCCCTGCGGAGGCGCTTATTCCGAATTTTGTATGCATGCCCTCTTTTATTGCAGCACAGGATAGTCTTATATATCATAAGTATATTGCGCCGATCGTATCGTCCGCTCTGACTTTTCAGATTTTTCATGAGGATATTCCATGGCAGGCGGAGGCGCTGTCGATCATGAAGCAGATTATAGCCGCACAGGACAGCGCTTCATCCTGCGAGCTTATCACATCGTCTCTGGTGCAAAGGCTTTGGCTGGAAATGTATGAAAATACGGATGTTACATATAACGAAGAACCTATGAATGAGTCGGCCTCATCTCAGGCAAGGTTGCAGTTAATGATGCAGTATATTCATCAGAATTATCCCTATGATATTTCATTGGAGGATATTGCGGATCATGCGAGGATCAGTAAGAGCACCGTACTAAATCTTTTTCGTAAATATTTACGCATTACGCCGATCGCTTACCTGATCAATTACCGCTTAAATGAAGCTGCGTTATTGCTTTCAAAGACGGAGAAAAAAATCAACACTATTTCTGAGGAGACGGGATTTAATAATGTAGATTATTTTTGCAGATTATTTAAAAAGCACTATCATTTAACGCCCACAGAGTATCGGAAGAAGAAACAAAAATAACGGGGAATGCAGCGTTTTATAACAGAACGCGTATGATGCCGCATATAAAAAGATGCAGCGGATAATACACATAGAACAGTTTCCCGATTCCTTTGTGTGAACCGCGCGTGCCGTTGTATAATCGCAAAAGCGGGATTGTCAGGCAGGTGCCAAATTGGATCAGTGCATATACTTTATCAATGAATATAAAGTAAACAAGGGCATATATCGCTGTCCAGAGCATCATATGTGTCATCTGCTTTTTGAAATTGCCTCTGTTTGTACCGATTGCTAAAATTGCCATTGCCGCGATACAACTCCAATCAGAGGGGAACGTAATCAGGCATATAAGGAGGGTGATCAATGTTTTTTGCCAGGATTTCCACGGCTTTTTATCATGGATGTACAGCAGGATCAATCCCCACGCCAATGACCAGACCACGCCTGTCTGGTTGAATACCGATGTCTGAAAGGGAATGAAAGGTATGCCAAAACAGAAATTATATGCAAAATGAGATACGGCCGCTAATAGAAACAATCTGGCGGCGTATTTTTTGGCGTCATGGGTGTAATGATACCCCTCGGCAATAAAGAACCACATGATAGGGGCGGTAAGCCTGCCGATCACATGGAAAAGTATGACAAACCATTCTGTGGAATAGCCAGGAAACAGTGTCCAGGCTAAATGATCTAAAGTCATTGCCACAATAGCTATTAATTTGAGCTGATTAGAGTTTAGTCCTTTGTCCTGATCCGTATACAATATACTGAGCCTCCTGTTGAAATCGGATTTTTTACTACAAATATATTAGTATAATTTCGCATGTTCAGCAAGGATTTACTTAGTGACAGCACAATCAGTTGATCGAATTGTATGGATTTTATGTTATAATGCTTTATGTGATTTGCGTATTTACGTTCTGTAGCAGACAGCGGTATGGATTTTGTGATGAGAAAGGCATTTGGGGACGGTAAATAGATGATAGGACTTGGAACGATAGTAAACGATCCGCGTAGCCAATATGCTGCCGGCAGTGTTGCTAGCGATTCTGGCGGCATATTTGCCGTGGGATTTTTAAAATGGCGGTTAAGTTTTGGCAGAGATGAGGTGCACAATGGGATATTTTCCTTTTTTTATGGATATAGCAGGGAAAAACGGCATTATCGTGGGCGGCGGAAAGGTCGCGGCAAGAAAAGCAGAGAAGCTGCTTGATTTCGGGCCGAAACTGACGGTGATCGCACCCCGGATAGAAGAATACATACGGGAACAGGGCGCAGCCTCACTGGTCTTGCAGGAACGCGAGTTTTGCATGGAAGATCTGTGTGGAGCGGACTTTGTGATCGCGGCTACGGATGATGAAGTATTGAATGGACGCATTTCAGATTTTTGCAGGGAATCACATATTCTTGTGAATGTGGTGGATGACAGGGAGAAATGCACGTTCTTTTTTCCGGCACTGGTACGGGAGGGAGATTTAACCGTGGGAATATCCACGGATGGCAGATGTCCGGCTGCGGCTGCCTGGGTGAGAAAAGAAATTAGCCGGATGCTTCCGGAGCGGTTGGGAGAAGTGGTTGACCTGGTAGGTCAAATTCGTCCCTGGGTGATGGAGCTGGATGTACCGGAAGAGACGAGAAAAGCTATCATGGAAAAGATGTTTCAACTGGCACTGCAATGTATGGAGTGAGATAAGATGGCCGGGGATATAAGGAGCGGCAGAGCCTATGAATAAAATCCGAATTGGGACAAGAGGAAGCGAACTTGCTTTGAAGCAGGCAGCTATGGTGCAGGCGGCGCTGGAGCAGACAGATGCCGGGATAGAGGCGGAGATTGTCGTGATACATACCAGGGGAGATAAGGTAATAGATAAACCTCTGGCAGAGATCGGGGATAAGGGTGTGTTTGTTTCGGAATTCGAACAGGCGCTTCTGGCGGGGGACATCGATCTTGCAGTACATTCCGCCAAAGACCTGCCCATGATTCTGGCAAAGGGATTGATCATTGCGGCGGTGCTTCCCAGGGGGGACGTGAGAGATGTGCTTGTGATCCCGAAAGGGGGAAGAATGCCGCAGCCCGTGCGGGAATCAGAACAGGCCTTTCGGATCGGCAGCGGCAGCAGGCGCAGACAGCAGCAGGCGGTCAGGCTCTGGGAGAATGTAGTCTGTGCCGATATCCGGGGCAATGTGGATACCCGGCTGCGCAGACTGCAGGAGGGCGGCTGTGCGGAAAGAAAGTATGATGGGATCATACTTGCGAAAGCGGGATTGGACCGCCTGGAAATCATGTCCCGGTATGAAGAGGAATTTACATTTTCCATGCTGGATCCGGAGCAGTTTCTGCCGGCAGCCTGTCAGGGAATCATTGCGGTGGAGACAGTACAGGGTTCGGATGCATTCAAGCTGTGCAGGAAGATTACGGATGGGGATACGGAGTTTTGCTTTCAGGTTGAGCGGGAGGCGCTCAGGCAGCTTTCAGCAGATTGCAACGAGGCCGCCGCTGCATGGTGCAGATGGGAAGCGGGAGAATTGGTTTTGGATGTTATGTATGCTGAGCGCAGGCAGAGATTGGTCTATAAGGCAGATGCTTCGGCGAGACTCTGCAAGGGTCTGCAGATGGCAAGAGAGGCGGCGCGATCAGTGAAAGGGCAGGAATGTATTTGAAAACAGGAAAGGTATATCTGACCGGCGGCGGGTGCGGTGATATCGGTCTTTTGACGCTGAAAGCCCAGCATGTCCTGCAAAGCTGCGATGTGGTCGTTTACGACAGTCTGGTGTCGGAGGATTTACTGCGATGGACGAAAGCAGGCTGTGAAAAAATATATGTGGGAAAGCGGTATGGCAGCCATGTCATGGGGCAGCAGGAAATCAATGCTCTGTTAATGGAAAAGGCACAGGCTGGTAAGATCGTGGTGCGCTTAAAGGGCGGAGATCCCTATGTGTTTGGACGGGGCGGCGAAGAGTTTCTGGCATTGCAGGAGGCGGGAATCTGCTGTGAAGAGGTTCCGGGGATTACGTCCGCAATTGCGGTTCCGGCTGCTGCAGGTATTCCAGTCACGCACAGAGGGCTTTCGTCGAGCGTCACGGTGGTGACAGGAACGGCGGCCGAGGAGAGCGGCCAGGCGCAGCTGCATATGGATTTTGAGACGCTGGCCCGGATTGATGGCACGCTTGTGATTCTTATGGGGATGCATCACTTAAGGGAGATTGCAGAGGGGTTGGTGGCAGCAGGCAAAAACCCGGATACTCCCTGTGCCATTATCATGGAGGGGACGACACGGAAACAGCGGTGTATGAGGACGGTGTTGGCGAATATTGCGACGGAGGCAGCAGCGCAGAAATTTACTTCTCCGGCTGTGATCGTGATCGGCGCAGTGGCGGCGCTGGAGCTGACGCCAGAGAAGAGAGAACCGGAATTGATGGGTATTACAGCGGGAGTTACCGGAACCCCTCGTTTTGTGAAAAAGGTGTCGGCAGCTCTTGCAGGGGCAGGTATCGAGGCATGGGATATGGGGTTCATGGAGATTCGTCCGGGAGCCGCTCCGATTCCGGCGCTGCCGGAGGGGGGATGGCTTGTGTTCACCAGTCCTAACGGAGTGAGCGTCTTTCTGGATAAGATGAGGAAAGAGGGACGGGATCTTCGCACGCTGTATGCTAAGAAGCTTGCGGTGATCGGACCAGGGACAGAGGCGGCGCTTAAGGAAGCCGGGCTGTATGCGGATTATATGCCGCAAGTCTATGACGCTGTCCATCTGGCAGAGGGATTGACAGAGAGAATCCGGATGGAAGATGCAGGACGGGGGATGATGGCTTCGGTTGTATTCCTGCGTGCAAAACAGGGGAGCGATATGCTGCCCGGAATTTTTGATAAGAAAGGCATTCCATTTCTGGATCATCCCCTCTATGAGCTGGGAGTAGATGAAGAAAAGCGCGCGGCCGTTCTTACAAAGAAACCGGGCTATATTATCTTCGGATCGGCTATGGGGGTGAGAGCCTATTTCGAAGGTATGGAACAGGCGGGGATTACCAATGACGAGAGCCGGTATGTCTGCATCGGTGAGATGTGCGCCGCAGAATTGGAGAAATATACAACAAGCGATTACCTGACGGCACAGGAGCCTGGTGTGGAGGCGCTTGTGGCGTGTCTTGATCGCAGCAGATCTTCTTGAAAAGAGTATTAATAGGAGCAGAATATAAGAATGTAATACGGTTCATGATCCTTATGGAAAGACATTTTCCTGAGGATCATGGGCCGTTTCTGTTGCAGGAAAGCCGGATTGTTACGGTGGTTGGTTAAAAAAGTGAACCGGGAATGATTCATCCCCAAAAGGTACATAATAAATTAAAATAGTGCAAAAATTAAAGTGAATACATGGTTGTTTTCAAGTAAAACCCAAGATAGCATGAGAGTGTGAACAGCAAAGATGTTGTAAATATTTATAAAATTTTCTTATTTAACAGGAGTGAGTATACAGAATGCACAAAACATTGAGGACATGCGAGCAGTTGCTGAACGAGTACAGAGAGAATTGTTCAAGTGAAAATTCAAGTAAAAAGCTGAAGTTCTTGTTAGGCGAAGAGTTCCTTTCCGGGGATGGAAAGGAGAAAGATGTTTACAACATAACGGCGCCTTTTGTATGGGAGGGAAAAACACTTCTCGCCGGCAGAGTGGAAGAGCGGGACAGCGAACACTCGGAAGTTGTTTTTTTCGAACGGGAACAGGAAAGCTGGGTGCCGGTGTCTGGCGCACCGATCCTGGAGTTACAGGATCCGTTTGTGACCAGAGCAGACGGAGAACTGATCGTGGGAGGCGTGGAAATTTTTCCCAACAGACACAATCCGGACAGGCTGTGCTGGAGAACGGTTTTTTACAGAGGAAAGGAACTGAATGATCTGAAAATGTTTGCGCAAGGCCCTGAAGGGATGAAAGACATCAGACTGCTGCAGCTTAAAGACGGGCGGTTTCTGGTGGCAGTCAGACCCCAGGGAAGTATCGGCGGGCGGGGTAAGATTGGTTTTACGGTACTCGATGGACTTGAAGAGCTGACAGAGGAAAGATTAGCAAACGTGCCGGTGCTGAAAGAACAGTTCACGGATGAGGAATGGGGCGGGTGCAATGAAATGCATCTTCTTCAAGACGGTAAGATCGGCGTACTCTCCCATATTGCCTGTTTCGACGAAAAGGGAGACAGACATTATTACCCATCCTGCTTTGTGTATGAAGTGGATACAGGAGAATATACGGCCATGAGGATCATTTGCGAGAGGAAAGATTTTGCGCCGGGGGAAAGTAAGCGGCCTGATCTGGAAGATGTGGTCTTCAGCGGCGGACTTGTCAGGAGAGATGACGGGATGGCGGAACTGTATTGCGGTGTAGGAGATGCAGAGGCTCATATGCGGGTCATAGAAGATCCGTTTGAGAATACGAAAAGCTGTTTTGACAGCAGAAATGGAGGAATCATATGAGAAAGAAAATGATAGCAGTATTGTTGACAGTGTGTACGGCAGCGAGCATTTTTACAGGCTGCGGTAAAAGCCAGGGTGGTGGAACCCAGGTGGTTGAATTCTGGTCAGCGCCGAATCAGGCGCAGTATGATTACTGGCTTGCGAAAGCGACGGCATTTAATGAGACAAAGACGGAAGTGAACGGCAAAGTGATCGAGGTACAGGTGCAGCAGATGCCTGAGTCTCCCTCTTCAGAGGCGGGTATCCAGACAGCAATCTCCACAGGCACGGTTCCGGCGGCTTCCGAGAATATCAATACAGGTTTTGCAGCTACATTGGCTGAATCCGGAGTAGTATGTGAACTTCAGGATGAAGACTGGTACAAGCAGATCGTTGCGAACAGAGCGATGGAAACAGCGGTAGAGGGTTGGAAGATAGACGGTAAACAGTATGTAATTCCGCTTTACATCAATCCCATGGCGTTCCAGTGGAATGTAAAAGCGCTGAGTGCACTTGGATTTGACGCTCCACCCAGAACACAGGCAGAGTTTGAGGCTGTGATCCAGGCTTTCGCAGACGAGAAAGACGGAAAGATGGCGGAGCTCGGTGTAACCCATACGTTCTATCGTCCTGCGCTGCTCAGAGCGGATCAGTGGTGGGAGAGATGGTATGATTTCCAGATGGTTTATCAGTCCTATAACGGCGGCGGCAACTGGGTAGACGGCAACACATTGTCACTGAATGCTGACAATGTGAAGAAAGCATTTGAGTTTATCGGTCTCATGGGTAACACGATCATGACAGGTGAGATCACACCTTTGTGGACACTGGATCAGGTGCCGGTACTGTTTAGTATCAACGCACCGTGGGAGATCAGTCAGTTGAAAGAGGCCGGCAAAGAATACGGCGTAGATTATATATATGGCCCTACGATCGTTGAGAACGAGGGAGACACCGCTTATTCTTATGCTGATTCCAAAGGAATCGTATTCTATAAGCATGACAGCATATCTCAGGATGAGCATGACGGTGCAGCAGCGTTTATCTCATGGGTATACAGCGCAGAGAATTCTGCGACGGCGGATCTGGAATGGTTAAATGCTACCAACATGATGCCCGTCAGAGGTGATATTGCTGAGAACGAGACGTTCGCGGCTGTAATGGAAGAGCTGCCCGCATTAAAGGGATTGGCAGAGTATATTCCCAATGCGATTCCGAGCATGTCCCATGCGAAGATGACAGAGATCCAGACAGCTTTGACAGAAGCAGGCCTTGCGCCTTATATGGAAGAGGTATTGAATGCAGAGCCGATGAACGCGCCGGATGCTTCCGGGTATGTGGATGCGGCAATGGATGCAATGAAGACGGCAGGCGGATTGGAATAGACCGCTAAGGAGAAAGGAAAGAAGGTGTCCGCATGAAAGGATTATATCAAAGACGATCAACTGGAAAACGGCAGGAGAGCATATTGGGATGGTTTTTTTGTTCACCATATCTGGCTTTTTCATTTATATTCTTTTTGCTTCCTCTCATGTGGGCCTTCTGGCTTTCCACAATGGACTGGAATCTGATGTCGGATAACAAAAAGTTCGTCGGGATCGGCAATTTTGCAGAGCTGTTTCGGGACGATAAAGTGCAGGCGGCTTTTGTCAATTCATACCGCTATCTGCTGCCCATCGTCATTCTCTGCTTTGCTTTCGGCTTGATCATTGCGCTGTTGGTTGCCCAGCTGCCGGAGAAGATCAAAGGGTTTATTGCGGTACTGTTCTTTATTCCGTACCTTACTTCCGGTGTGGCTACTTCGGTGGTAGTAAAATATCTGCTGGCTTACAACTCGATTCTCAGTACTTTCTTACGGGAAAAACACGGGATTGACGTGAACTGGCTTCAGGATAAGAAAGCGGCTTTTGTGATCATGGTTATTCTGGTCGTCTGGAAGATGTCAGGGTATTATGCCTTATTCATACTCTCTGCCATTGAGGGAATCTCCGAGGATGTGAACGAGGCCTGTGCGCTGGACGGCTCTCAGGGCCTGCACAGACTGTTTCATGTGACGCTGCCGATGATCACGCCGACGCTTACGACGGTTATCGTGCTGGCCACCGGACTTGCCTTTGGCATCTATACGGAACCTTACCTCCTGACCGGAGGAGGACCGAACCTGGCGACAACTACCTGGCAGCTTGAGATCTATAACGCTTCTTTTACCAGGTATCAGTCGGGGTATGCGGCGGCTATGGCGATCTTAAATGCCATACAGATTTTTGTTACTTTGAGGATTATTAACGTTGTTATGGATCGTTTCAATAAGAGATTCGGTTGGTAAAAAATTTCCTGTTGTCTTGCTTATAACGGAGGTAGGTAATGAAGAGAAAAAAGACAGTCAAAACAGCGGTGGCAACCGTTTTTACGATCCTGTTGCTGATGATCTCGCTGTTTCCGTTTTACTATATGGTTGTTCAGTCGATTCTTCCCTGGGACAGGATCGATAAGGAGGTGCTGCCAACCGGATTTACTTTGAGAAGTTACGAGTATCTGATGGGAACGGGCGGGGCAGGCAAAACTTATATCTGGCTGCGGGCATTATTGAATTCCCTGATCGTATCGCTGCCAACGGCGGTGATTTCCGTGGTGTGCGGTCTTCTGATCGGCTATGCGGTGACCAAACTGTCCCGGTTTAACGGGAAAAAGTTTATTATGGACTCGCTTTTGTTCCAGATGTTCTTTCCGGCCATCATATTACTTGTACCGAAATTTATGATTTCCAAAGGTATGTCCAACAACTACTTTGGCATGATTCTTCCGATGTCGGTATCTACCTGGGCGATCTTTATGTATATCAATTATTTCAGGACGCTGCCGGACGCTGTGTTTGAGGCGGCAAAGATCGACGGGGCGGGTCCGCTCACTATTATACGAAAGATTGCGTTTCCTACGACGAAGTCCATTACTACCATTGTTTTTTTGTCGATCTTTATGGGCAGGTGGTCGGAGCTGATGTGGGATATGCTGATATCACCCAAGATTGAGATGCAGACGTTAAATGTGCTGATCTCTACGCAGTTTAAGCCTATGGGAAATTATCCCGGACCGATGTATGCGGCTTCCGTCATTTTGACATTGCCGATCATTGTGTTATTCTTGTGCTTCTCCAAGTATTTTAAGGAAGGAATCAGCTTCATGCTGAAATAGGTACTAACATGTTAAAAAGATGTAGCTATAACCCGCTGTTGACGCCCGCGGACGTGCGGCCAAGCGATCCCCGTTTTCAGGTGGACGGCATCTTTAACTGCGGGGTTGCGCAGTACCAGGGGGAAGTGATCCTCCTGTGCAGAGTTGCGGAATCGGTAAAACAGACGGATCCGAATAAGATCGAGATTCCCATTGTGGTAAACGAAGACGGGAAAGATGTGATCAAAACGGTCGTATATGATAAAAAAAGACAGCCGGAATTTGACTATTCGGACAGCAGGTCTATTTTCAAGACAGGTTCAAAAGGAAAGAGAACCACGGCTAACCTCACCTCACTATCTCATCTGAGAGTGGCCCGTTCCAGGGACGGTATTCATTTTGTGGTGGACGATAAACCAAGTATCATGCCCATTGCATCCGAGGAGTCCTGGGGGATGGAGGATCCCCGCATTACACAGATCGGATCGGTATATTATATCAGCTATTCGGCGGTAACGGAGCATGGCGTTTGTGTTTCCCTGATGAAGACAGAGGATTTTCAGACTTACGAAAGAATGGGCATCATCTTTGGGCCGGAGAATAAGGATGTAGCTATCTTCCCTGAAAAGATCGGAGGGGAATATGTGGCCTTTAACCGTCCGGTGCCGTTTGGAATCGGAATGCCCTCCATGTGGCTGGCTAAGTCGCCGGATCTGGTGCACTGGGGTGCGCAGAAGCTGTTTCGGGCAACGTCCGGTAAGGGACGATGGGATGAAGGCCGTGTGGGCGGCGGAGCCGTTCCGATCAAGACAGAGAAAGGCTGGCTTGTGATCTATCACGCCGCCGACGCTGCGGACAGGTACTGCCTTGGCGTCTATCTGCTTGATCTGGAGCATCCGGAGCAGATTCTGGGGAGTCTGGAAGTTCCTTTTATGGAGCCGGATGAGGACTATGAAAAAGAAGGATTTTTTGGTAATGTAGTATTCACCTGCGGCGCACTTTTGCAGGAGAGCACCGTAGTCATATATTACGGTGCAGCTGATGATAAAATATGCAGGGCGGATATTGAGTTAGATGAAATCTATGGAATGCTCGGAGTATAGTCTGCTTTGCTTTCAATCGCTTTGTGGATGGAGAGGGACATATATTTGGAAAAGAAAGTTACCATGAAACAATTGGCAGACAGGCTTGGGGTCTCTATCAACGCTGTGTCTCTGGCATTGAATAACAGGGCGGGAGTCAGCGAGAAGACGAGAAGAGAGATCTTGCAGCTTGCCAATGAGACGGGTTATCTGGAGCAGACGAACAAGTATAACAAAGCTTTTTCCAGTAAAAATATATGTGTTCTCATGCGCAAGATCTATTTTCAGGATATGCATTTCTATTCCAGAGTGATCTATGGCATAGAGAGCCAGGCAGATCAGATGGGCTATGATATTATTATTCAATTCACGGATGAAGAAGTGACAGTGCCCTCTTGTGTGGAAAACCAAAAGGTGGCAGGGATCATTATTGTAGGGTATGTGGAAAAAGACAGGATAGAAGCGCTTAGCGCATATGGTATTCCCATGGTGGTAGTAGACAGTACCGCATACGGTTATCAGGTGGACAGCGTTTTGTCTGATAACCGCAGCGGAGCCTTTTTTGCGGTGCATCAGCTGATCAAAAGCGGATACCGTAAGATCGGATTCTTTGGTGATCTGGACTACTCGCTCAGCATTAAAGAGCGATTCTTCGGATATGCGGAGGCAGTGGCAGGGATCATGGAGGATGGGACAATGCAGACTGCGCTGCAGGAGTGTATGCGTTATTCGATATTGAAAGGTATTGAGCAGCATGTGCTTGGCAAAAATGTGGATGCGATCACAGAACTTTTGCAGACGATGGAAGAGGTGCCGGAGGTCTTCATGTGTTCTAATGACAGAGCGGCCATCCTATTGATGAATGCGCTCCGGGTATGTGGATACCGGATTCCGGAGGATGTCGGTATCGTGGGATTTGACGATATGGAAGTCAGTACCATGGTAGTGCCGAGGCTGACGACGGTACATATCGCCAAGAAGAATATGGGAATGAAAGCTGTACAGACTCTGCAGTGGCGGCTGCAGAACCGGAAAGCGAAGCGGGAGAAGATCATCCTGCCGGTGGAGATGGTCATAAGAGAATCCGTTTTGCTGCCAGCGGCTGAAAAATAAATCAAGAAACTGCACTCAAATAAATTGAGCTGCAGTTTTTTTCTATGCTATAATTCTTTTTGGATGAGGGTTAAAAAGCGCTTTCGTGAGCGCATCTGAGCGTTAGCCAAAGCAGGCGGAGGATATGATAATGTACCGATTCAGAAGATTAAGAAGAGATGAACGTATTCGTTCCATGATGCAGGAGACAAGACTGCATCCGAAAGATTTTGTCTACCCGGTCTTTGTGATCGAGGGAGAGAACATTAAGAATCCTGTGGAATCTATGCCGGGAGTATATCAGTATTCGACAGACCGGTTAGGGGAAGTACTGGAGCAGGTGAGCAGGGCAGGTATTGGCGGTATCATGGTTTTTGGCATTCCTGCACATAAAGACCCGGAGGGGAGTCAGGCTTACGCGGAGGATGGCATTACACAGCGGGCGGTTCGCCTGATCAAGAAGAACTACCCCGAAATCTATGTTATTGCAGATGTCTGCCTGTGTGAGTATACGTCCCATGGACATTGCGGCATGGTGTGCGGGGACGAGATCCTGAACGACGAGACGCTTCCATATCTCGTCAAGATGGCAGTAAGCCTTGCCCGGGCCGGGGCAGATATGGTGGCACCGTCGGATATGATGGACGGACGGGTGGAGGCTATTCGGACGGGGTTAGACATGGCCGGCTTGGCGCAGGTTCCTGTCATGTCTTACAGTGCGAAATTTGCTTCAGCCTATTACGGGCCTTTCCGTGATGCGGCCCATTCCGCACCGGCATTCGGGGACCGCAGAAGTTATCAGATGGACTATGCGAACGGACAGGAAGCGATGCGGGAGATCGCGGCGGATATAGAAGAGGGAGCGGATATTGTGATGGTGAAACCGGCGCTTGCATATCTGGATGTATTGAAAGAGGCATCGCTTACTTTCGATGTGCCCCTTGCGGCGTACCATGTGAGCGGTGAATATGCCATGGTGAAAGCAGCTGCCGCCAACGGATGGATTGACGAACGGCGTATTGTGATGGAAAACCTGACGGCGATAAAGCGTGCGGGAGCCAGGATCATTATCACTTATCACGCACTGGATGCGGCAAAATGGATGCGGCAGTGCTAGAATAGTATAAGCAAATACATTCTGAAAGGGTATGAAACATGAATACAACAAAGTCACAGCAGCTTTTTCGTAGGGCAAAAGAACTGATTCCCGGAGGGGTCAATTCACCGGTGAGAGCTTTCGGTGCGGTGGGCGGGGATCCTTTTTTCGTAGAATATGCGCAGGGCCCATGGATCGTAGACGCAGACGGTAACCGCTATCTGGACTATGTCTGTTCCTGGGGACCGGGCATTTTGGGACACGCGCATCCTGGAGTGGTCGAGGCGGTGCAAAAAGTCTGTGAGAGGGGACTTACGTTTGGCGCGCCCACAGCGGGAGAAGTGGAGCTGGCTGAGCTGATCGGGACATGCGTTCCGGATATGGAGATGGTGCGGCTGGTCAGTTCGGGGACTGAGGCGGTGATGAGCGCCGTGCGTGTGGCGAGAGGGTATACAGGCAGAGATAAGATCATCAAATTTGCCGGTAATTATCACGGACACTCGGACGGACTGCTTGTGAAAGCAGGATCCGGGCTGATGACGCAGTCGGTGCCTGACAGTGCGGGTGTGCCGGAAGGCTATGCGGCAAGTACTTTGACAGCCGTTTACAATGATGAGGAATCCGTGCGAAAGTTGATGGAAGAGAATAAGGGGCAGATAGCGGCGGTTGTGGTGGAACCGGTGGCAGCCAATATGGGAGTGGTTCTGCCTGAAGATGGATTTCTGGAATTTCTCAGGCGCATTACACAGGAGAACGATGCGCTGCTGATCTTTGATGAAGTCATTACCGGATTCCGGCTGTCTCTTGGCGGCGCCACGGAATACACGGGAGTTCACGCGGATATGCACACGTTTGGAAAGATCGTGGGAGGCGGAATGCCTCTGGCGGCTTATGGAGGCAGGCGTGATATTATGTCCTGCGTTGCGCCCTTGGGGCCGGTTTATCAGGCAGGAACGCTGTCCGGCAATCCGGTGGCGGTGACGGCAGGTATTACCACACTTAAGATTCTGATGGAAGATACGGGAATCTATAAGAGGATTGACCGGAGCGCGGCAAGACTGGAAGCAGCTTTCCGGGAAGAGGGGCTGTGTGTAAATCGAGCTGGTTCGCTGCTCTCGGCATTTTTTGTCCCAAACCGGACGCAAAGAGGAGAAACCGGAAGCAGAGTAGAGAATTATGAAGACGCATGCCGGTGCGACAGGCAGGCTTTTGCAGACTATTTCAGGAGAATGCTGGCGCAGGGAATCTATGTGGCGCCGTCTCCGTTCGAAGCGATGTTTGTGTCGGATGCACATTCGGAGGAACTGATCGACAGGACATGTGAAGCGATCAAAGTAAGCCTTGGGGCATAGCATTAAAAGCTATGCCCGCCGCCACCGCCGCTGCTTCTTCCACTACTGCTTCCGCCGCCGCTGCTGCCTCCACTGCTGCCTCCGCTGCTGGAGGGATTGTAGACGCGGCTTTCCCGCGTGTAGAATGCCTTCGGCTGTGTATAGTGGAAGTGATTTCGTCCACTTCCCAACAGTTCTTTTCTGCCGGGTTTTCTCAGTCTTGAGAAGAAGCTTACCAGGCCGTAGTTTAACAGCAGAGCAAGGATGACAGCCAGCAGGCCGTTGCTGATATATTTCATGGGCTGAGCGATCTTGTGACCTTTCAGAAGTGTCAGGATTTGCTCGTATGTCTGTGACGCACAATCATAATAATCACCATTGGATGCATAGCGGTATACATTGTCGGTGATGGTGTTGGCGTAAGATTTCGTGATCACCGTATAAACAGTCCCATCGCTGTGAATCCACAGGTTGCGGTTGTCCATATCGATGAGGAAAAGAGTTCCGCTGGCTGTGCCGAACTGCTCCTGATAATATTGTCTGGCATAGGATTCCGTGCTCTGGCTGTTATCGTCTATTGTCTTAAAGGCAACATTTCCGTAGGAGGTGATCTCCTGCATTAATGCGGCAAGATCTTTTGCCTGTGCATCGTCAAGAAGCAGCGCGTCATCTTCCAGTACAACCTTGTAAGATGTTTGTGCGTTTACGTAGACTTCTAACGTATGCCCTGCCTCTTCATCGGTATCGTCCATTTCCGCATCATACGCCTCTGCGTCTTCCATATCATATTCCGATACCTCTTCTGTATTAAATAGCATGATCACTTCTGTATAATCGGTGACCATTTTTTTCATTATGATCCATAGAGATACGAGTCCAGCTATGATTGCAGCCAGTATACCAAGTCTGATCATATTCCGATTACGCATTTTCATCACCTCCCCGTCTGTTAAGCTGCGGTAGTCTGCGCGTGGTCAATACATTATATCTGTCGATGATATCTGTAAGTGTCCAGACAACCGCACTCATGGAGATGATGGAGCCAATATAATAATACAGATCTGAGACAGGATCCCATATGGAGATTACAATGGCAAGCAGGATGGCTGCGCCGGGTTTTATCAATACGGGCAGTGTTTCCTTTAAGGTGTCTTTTCGCAGGTACTTGTGCAGTTTGTTAGAAAGCATTGCGTACACTAGGGCGGCAAAGACTATGAAAACTATCAACAATGAAACGGCATTGCCCCCGAAGACAGCGACTATGACCATGGCGATCGGCATGACAACTGAAAGTAATATGGAACTGATCATGATCCGTATCATTTTTGCTACGCTGTGGGAAATTTGGGGCTGTGCTGCCTTTCCGTTTTTGGCATAGATTTCCTGCCTTTCATCATTGGAGTTATTTGCGCTGCCATTTTTCTGTTTGGAGTACATATATCCTTTATCATTTTCTCTCGTTTCTTTTTCCCTGATCCGGGATATCTGAGAGACAGTGACCAATGCGCAGGCCAGAGCAAGCAGTGCCGACAGGATCAGTGTGACGCCCGGAGTAAGGGTAAAACCCAGATTGAGGATCAAAAACAATGGAACGGATAAAAGAAGCGAACCTATGAGGTATTTTTTCTTATCTACCGGCAGATCCGCGGCCGCTTTTCCGGTCTGTCCGTTAACTACGGCGTAGGCTACCCGGTCTCCTTTTCTGTATGAGAGGAACCACACCGGAAACATGGTGGACTCCGAAGCGGTACATTTCGGACGCAGTGCAGTCTTTAAAGACCTGGCGTTGCTTTGATCTTTTACATGATAACGGGAGCAGATATTGTCCTGTGTAAGTCTGGCAAATCCGTCCTGGACGGTCAGATCACGGGCGTTCTCCTCATACACATGGCTGTCCACGTCACTGACATCCGCATAGAACCCGCTTAAGAATGACGGCGTAAAAGGTTTGCCTGCATTCATATCATAGGGTGCAATGGCTTCGCTCAGATCATCCGAAAAGTCGGATGCGGCGTCATAGGAAATTCCCTCATAGGATGCATCCACTTCGCTGACCAGGTCAAAATGTTTTGTGATGAGATAATCGCCTTTCTGCCGGCTTTGGCTGCCCTGGAAAGTGATTTTGTCTTTCTTCTCAAAAGAATAGATCCAATAGGGCATATAGATTCCGCGGAACTTTTCAATATATTCTTTATCTTTCAATTCGTCCGGGGCGAAGATCGCACGCCGCATCATTCGGGCATAGGCGGCCTTGCAGTCTTCTTTCGTTCTGGAAAAAGGAATGATATAGGCAGGGCGGTGTCCTTTGCCGATCCTGCTGTCTAAAATAGCCGTAGATCCGCAGAAACTGCAGAAAGTAGCGGCGGTGGTATCTTCGCTCAAAAGCTCCGCACCGCATTGAGAACAGCTAAAGACGGTTACGTCATACTCGGAGCTTTCTTCGGCGTTATGGCCGCTTCGTATCTGGTATGGGTCTATGGCAGTGCTGCAATGGCTGCATAACATCTGCTGGGTGGCAATATCAAATTGCAGATTGCTGCCGCAGTTCGGACATTCGTACATATGGTTTCTCCCCTCATAAGTGTGCTGCATCCGGCACTGGGCCGGAAGTTTCATCGCTGCTGTTTAGAAATAATCTGAGAAATAGGCTTTCTCTACCGGAATGATACGCTCCAGCCATGTCAGCATATAGTATTCCGTCTTAATTTTCTCATGTTCGTACAGGTAGGACGGTCTTTTGTATCCCATCAGCATGGTAGTCAGTGTATTGACTGAAAGCTCTACCACATTGATAGACTGGTTGTTATCGACACGCTCACAGATCGTCTTGCCGTCATGCCATGATACCATGTAGTCGCCCTCGTTCCAGGGGGCCATTTCATCATGCACGACAAAGTGCAGCTTGAAATCTTCCGGCTGCAGCTGGAAAGGATATTCGGTAAGGAACTCCTTGACGTCTATGATCCGTGCCATGATATAGGGTGAGATGGTTTCCGTGATCTCGCTGTCTTCGAACAGATAGGCCATTGTCTCACCGGAATAATTATCGCCCTGTACCTGTGTGATCATGGAGAAATGAGCGCTTATGTAATTCCAGAGTCCGTAGTTGGCTTCTATGTTCAGATAGACCATTTCCTTGATATGGAAAATTTCATTGGCAATATAGTAGACGACATAACCGAGCGGCTTATGCTCTTTGCTGTAGTAGACTGCGGTGATGATGTCTTCATTGTCCCAACGCCAGTATTCTTCCCAGGAGAGAGCGTCACGGATCAGTGCACCGTGTCTTTGCAGGGCAAAATAAGAATGTACATTGTGATAGTCTTCGGAATTGAGATCCACCCGCTCTACCATGCCGCCGACAGGACGTACCTTGGGAAGCTGAGTATCTCTGACAGTAAAGGAAAGCTTATCGGATATGATTTCCCAGCCCATTTTGCGGTAAAAGGGAATCGAATAAGGGTAGAGAAAGGAGATCAGCATGTTCTGGCTGTGAATATAGTCCAGCGCGTGCTTCATCAGGGAGTGGATCAGTCCTCGTCCGGTGTATTCCGGGTAAGTTGCGACTCCGGTAATGCCGCCCATATCCATAATGGTGTCGTGCACGTTGACTTTCATAGAATAGACTACAATCATAGATGCGAGTTTGTCATGATAAAACCATCCGATCACATATGCCTCTTCCAGAATCGGACGTTTGGCGTATTTGATCTCGTCCTGCTGCCATCCGGTCTGGAACAGATCATAGGATGTAACCTGAAAGGCATATTGCAGCAGTGCGTTGAACTGTTCCAGATCTCTGCGGTCCAACTCCCGCATCCTGAATTCTCCGTCGGTTTCCAGATAAGTGTAAGTCTGATGTTGTTCGTCCATATGAAACCTCATTTCCTGTGTTGGTCTGTATTACTACGTAAAATATTTGGCAAATCTGCCCTCGTCTGCGTCGAAGAAGCAAAAGCCCACAAGGCCTCTTCCGGTGTGGGCCCCTATGGCGCAGCCTACAACGGAGATTAGGGTATCTTTCGGGTGAAAGGTCTCCTGCACCATTTTGTTGACAAAATTGAGGGAATCCATATCTTCGCCGTGGCAGAGCGCAACGGTTTGATTCTCAGGATGAGAACTGTTTTCTTTGGCGTATTCGATGAGATAACGCAGAGATTTCTTTCTGCCGCGGACAGTCTTGATGACTGAGAGGGCGCCCTCTTCATTTACGATCAACACAGGTTTCATGTCCAGTGTTTCCGCCAGGGTGCCTTTAAACTTGGTGAGGCGTCCGCCTTTGATCAGGTAGGCAAGAGTCTGTACCGTAAAGACATGCCGGATATGGGAGATAAAATAATCTGCAGCCTCGATCAGCTCTTCCTTGGAGGCTCCTTTCTCGAACATGGTGACCAGCTTGGTGACTAACAGGCCAAAGCCTATGGAAGCGCATTTTGAATCGATGATCGTCAGGTCAAAATCCGGGTAATCTTCCCGCACATTGCACAGAGCAATATGAGCGGCATTACAGGTACCCGCAATGCCTGTCGAAAAGCACAGATAAATAACGCTGTCTCCTGCCTTGGCGTAGGGCAGGAAAGCCTCCGTAAACATTGCGGGATTGATGTGATAGGTCTTTACATCACGTTTGATGTCGTCCAGTATATGATAGAATTCTTCTGTTTGTATGGTCTCTCCGTCGAGATAATCAATGTCGTCAATGACAACCGGCGTTGGAATCACGTGTAAATTATGCTGCCTGATGTAATCTTTGGGCAGATCGCTTGCGGAATCCGTAATGATGTGAAGCATGTAGCATTCCTCCTCAACCCTGATGTCTGGTTTAGCGCTATATCGTATACAACGGCAATATAGTTATCATACTGGAATGACAGGGTTTTTTCAAGAAAATAATGTCTGCGGGCCGCAGGCCGGATCACATCTGGTTCATCTGATCCAACAGACTGATCTTAATGTCGTACAGTTTACTTGACAGATCTACGTATACTTTATGAGGATTGACAAGACGACGTGTCTCTTCCCAGAGAGTGTTCTGCTCTTCCTGACAGTAGCTGCGGATATCCATGACTTTCGGGGAGGTGTAGCAGCATTCTCCGCCTTTGAAAACAGGCACCATCAATTCACGCAGCGTATAACTTCCAGCGGCAAGCTTTGTCTTTTTCCACGGTTCATTCGGGTCGAAGAGAAGCAGCGGCTTGTTTTCGTCAAACTGCTCATCCACAAGACAGATCAGGTCGGCTTTGATCTTGCCGGTTTCTTTCTCGTAAATCCGGTAGATCGTCTTATTGCCGGGATTTGTTACTTTCTCTGTATTTTCCGACAGCTTGATCTTGGGAATGAAGTGGCCGTCGGCTCCCATAACGGCAGCCAGTTTATATACGCCGCCAAAGGAAGGGCAGTCTCTGGATGTGATCAAATGGGTGCCTACGCCCCATGAAGTGATAGCGGCGCCCTGATCTTTCAGGCTCTGAATCAGGAATTCGTCCAGATCGTTGGAAGCGGAAATGACAGCATCAGGGAATCCAGCTTCATCTAACATCCTGCGTGCTTTCTTGGATAGATAGGCAAGATCGCCGCTGTCCAAACGAATGCCGTAGAATGTAAGGGGAATACCCGCCTGCCGCATTTCCTGAAATACACGGATGGCGTTAGGCACGCCTGATTTCAGGGTATCGTAGGTATCTACTAACAGGATGCAGGCGGAAGGGTACATGTCCGCATATGTCTTAAATGCCGTATACTCGTCCGGAAAACTCATGATCCAGCTGTGGGCATGGGTTCCTTTGACAGGGACATCAAAAAGCTGTCCGCACAGCACATTGGATGTGCCGATACAGCCGCCGATCATGGCGGCTCTTGCGCCGTAAGTGCCGGCGTCCGGACCCTGTGCCCGGCGAAGACCAAACTCCATGATTCCGTCACCGCGGGCCGCATAACATACTCTTGCGGCTTTTGTGGCGATCAGACTCTGATGGTTGATAATATTCAGAATGGCAGTTTCCACAAGCTGGGCCTGCATGATAGGGGCGATCACTTTAACGAGCGGTTCTCTTGGGAATACGACGGTACCCTCCGGAATGGCGTAAATGTCGCCGGTAAATTTGAAATCCTGCAGATAGTCCAGAAAATCTTTGCTAAAGATACCAAGACTTGCCAGATAAGAGATATCTTCCGCGTCAAAATGTAATTCTTTGATATATTGGATCAACTGTTCCAGACCAGCGGCAATGGCAAATCCGCCATCGCAGGGATTGCTGCGGTAAAAAGCATCAAAGATCACGGTTTCGTTGCGGTCTTTGTTTTTGAAATATCCCTGCATCATCGTCAGCTCATATAGATCTGTAAGCAGTGTCAGGTTCTGTCTGTCCATAATAATCCTCCATTCTTACTCGCGGCGCGAGTCTGGGTAACGCTTGAAGCGTCTTTGCAATACGGGTTGTGCGGTAACGCTCAACAGTTATTATTTTACACCAAATCTCTGCAATAGAAAAGAACTTTACGAAAAAAGACAAGACAGGTGACAAGACAATACCGTAAGCGGCATGATCTGACACAGACCGCCGGCTTTTTTAACATGTAAGATTAAATGTGCCAAAATGAGACAAAGGAATTGAATCATAGGGCCCGTATATAGTAGAATATAGATAAATACATGGAAAGGGCGCGCGGGCTTAAAGGGCGCGGCGGAGAATATTTTATGAGAGAAGTAAGGATCCTGGAGATCAAACAGAGCGTCTATGCGGATAATGACAGGCAGGCGGAGAACTTGCGCAATGAGCTGAGGGACAAAGGCGTTTTTCTGCTCAATCTTATGTCTTCCCCGGGTTCCGGCAAGACTACTACTTTGATGAGGACCATTGAGTCATTAAAGGATACGCTGAGGATCGGCATCATGGAAGCGGATATCGATTCCGACGTAGACGCAAGGACGATTGCCGAATCCGGAGTAAAAGTCATTCAGCTTCACACAGGGGGCATGTGCCATCTGGACGCAGAGATGACCAGACAGGGACTGGAGGGGCTTGAGACAGAGGGGATAGAGCTTGCCATTCTGGAGAATGTAGGAAACCTGGTCTGTCCGGCAGAATTTGATACGGGTGCATCGAAGAATGCCATGATCCTGTCGGTACCGGAGGGAGACGATAAACCACTGAAGTACCCGTTGATGTTTTCCATATGTGATGTGGTACTTGTGAATAAGATCGACGTACTTCCCTATTTCGATTTTGATATGGAAAAGTGCAGGGAATATATTCACATGCGCAATCCTGACGCAAAGATCATTCCCATCTGCGCCAGAACAGGAGAGGGCATGGAAGAATGGACGCAGTGGATTCTGGAAGAAGTCGACAAGTGGAATGCAAAGGCATAGAAAAGAGGGAAAACATGGGGAAAAATTTGGACAAAGAATTATATCCGGATTATGTCTATCCGGAGCATCAGGAGGAAAATGCGGAGCCGGTTCGTGAGAGCATCCTTAAACTGGGGAAGATGATGACAGACCGGATTCCGCAGAAGCTGGGCATTAAGAAGATCACGCCACAGGATCCGGAGTATTGGGGTCTGGCGGGCGTGCTTACCGATGAGGAAGCGGAGATTGCTTTAAAACTGGGGGTCCGTAAACCGAAGACGCTTCCGGAGATCGTGAAGCTGACAGGAATTCCGGAGCAGGAGTTGGAGCCGAAGCTGCAGGAGATGTCGGTCAAGGGTATCCTGGAATATAACTGGGAGAATCCGCGGCATGAGAAACAGTATGTGCTGCCGATGTATGTGCCCGGCGCGGGCGAGTTCTTCAATATGAACAGCAAAGTGATGGAGGCACATCCGGAAGTTACCTTATTCTTTGAACACATGTCAAGGCTGCCCTTAGAGCATGTGACGCCTTTTGTGGGCGAGGGCGGCAACGGAATCGGAATGCATGTGATTCCGGTGGAAAAGGCAATTGAGATGGAAAACGAATCCATCGACCTGGAACATATTTCTTACTGGTTGTCGAAATACGAGGGTAAATATGCCGCAAGCCCATGTTCCTGCCGGCGTTCCAGACTGTACCATGACGAGGGCTGCGCGGACGATCCGGAGGGATGGTGCATTGCAGTGGGCGATATGGCCGATTATGTGGTGGAGACACAGAAAGATGGGCGCTATATCACAAAAGAGGAGGCGCTTGCTATTTTCAGGCAGGCGGAGGATAACGGTTTCGTACACCAGATTACGAATATTGACGGCGCCGACAAGATTTTTGCGATCTGTAACTGTAATGTGAATGTGTGTTATGCGCTCCGCACGTCACAGCTTTTTAACACGCCGAATATGTCCCGCTCTGCTTACGTGGCTAAAGTGGATAAGTCGAAATGCGTTGCCTGCGGCAAATGTGTGGAAGCCTGCCCTGCCGGAGCGGTGAAACTCGGACAGAAGCTGTGTAAGAAAGACGGCAGTGAAGTCACTTACCCGAAGATGCCTCTGCCCCAGGAACAGAAGTGGGGCGAGCATATGTGGACCCACAACTACAGAGATGTGAACAGGATCAACTGCTATGATACCGGAACATCGCCATGTAAGACAGCTTGTCCCGCTCATATTGCGGTTCAGGGATATCTGCAGCTTGCCAAAGAAGGACGCTATGATGAGGCGCTCGCGCTGATCAAGAAAGATAATCCGCTGCCGGCGATCTGCGGCCGCATCTGTAACAGACGCTGTGAAGATGCCTGTACCCGTGCTACGCTGGACGAGGCGGTTGCCATCGATGCGGTGAAGCGTTTTGTGGCGGAGCGGGATCTGAATGCCGACACCCGTTATATTCCCAAACCGACGGTGCCGTCGCTCAAAGGCAGTTTCGATGAGAAGATCGCGATCATTGGTGCAGGGCCTGCCGGATTATCCTGTGCTTACTTCCTGGCAGATAAAGGCTATAAGCCGACGATCTTCGAGAAGAGCGCCAGACCGGGCGGCATGCTGACTTACGGCATTCCCTCTTATAAATTGGAAAAGGATCTGATCGAGGCCGAGATAGAAGTGATCAAAGCAATGGGCGTAGAGATCAGATGCGGCGTTGAAGTAGGTAAAGATATTACCATCGAACAGCTCAGAGAGCAGGGATACAAAGGATTTTACATAGCGATTGGCTGTCAGGGCGGCAGAAAGCCCAATATACCCGGAGAAGATGCGCAGGGTGTATATACGGCAGTGGAATTCCTGCGGGAGGCCGGAGAAAAAGAACAGTTTGACTTAGGCGGAGACGTGATCGTCATAGGCGGCGGAAATGTTGCGATCGACGCGGCCAGGGTGAGTACACGCTGCGGTCAGGGCAGGGTATCCATGTTCTGTCTGGAGAGCCGGGATGAGATGCCTGCCAGCCGGGAGGAAATCCTGGAGGCAGCGGAGGAGAAGATTGCCATCAACAATGGATGGGGACCGAAAGAGATCCTCACCGAGGATGGCAGGGCTGTGGGTGTGGTATTTAAGAGATGCGCCCGCGTATACGATGAGAACCACAGATTTGCACCGGTCTATGATGAGGAAGATACCATGACGGTATCCTGCGCTAATGTGATCTTCAGTGTGGGACAGGGAATCGAGTGGGGCAATCTCATACAGGGCACGAAAGTAGAACTTCGCCAGGGCGGCGGCGCGATTGCTGACAGATTGACATACCAGACGGCGGAGCCGGATATTTTCGTGGGCGGCGATGTGTATACGGGCCCCAAATTTGCTATTGACGCCATTGCGGCAGGACGGGAAGGCGCAATCTCCCTGCACCGATTCGTGCATGAGCATTGTACGTTGACCATCGGCAGGAACAGAAGAGATTTCATAGAGCTTGACAAAGACGATATTTTCATAGCAAGTTACGATAATACCGACAGACAGAGACCGGAGAAAGCGGAAGAAGTGCAGGCACGTTCATTCCGTGACCTGTCCCATACGCTGACAGAAGAACAGGTTAAAGCGGAGACATCCCGCTGCCTGGGCTGTGGCGCATCGGTAGTGGATCCGAACAAATGCATCGGCTGCGGCGTCTGCACGACAAAATGCGTGTTTGATGCGATCACGCTGCACCGGGAACTTCCGGGCTGTTCCGAGATGGTGAAATCAGAAGACAAGTTGAAATATGTGCTGCCCAATATGGTGAAGCAGTCGATCAAGGTTAAGTTTGGGCCAAAACCGAAAGGATGAAGCTGAGACAGAGTGAATATGTCAGGATATAGGAGTATGTGACAGAATGCACGAATTAGGGGTTGTATTCCATATTATGGACAGTGTGGAGAAAGTTGCCGTGGAGAATGAGGCAGCGGGAATTTCCAAGGTAGTTCTGGAGCTTGGCGAGGTGTCCACGGTAATAGAGTCTTATCTGCAGAGCTGCTGGAGGTGGGCGGCAAAGAAACGGGAATTTTTTGCGCAGGCGGAACTGATCGTGGAGAAGCTTCCGGCAGTCACTTACTGCGAGGGCTGTGAGAAAACTTATCCTACCATACAGTATGGGAAGATCTGTCCATATTGCCACAGCCCGGATACATGGCTTGTACAGGGCAATGAGTTCAATATTAAGGAGATAGAAGTTTATTAAGTATAATCCCGCGCTGTCAGGTTTATGAGGCGCGCGATTAGTATAGATTGTTAACAGGAGAGAAAACGAGAGGGGGATTTGAAATGTTTCATTTAAGCGGAGGTATGATCGGTTGGCAGATTTTAGGCTGGGTTATGGTCTTTGCAGGGCTGATCATCATGAACGAAATTGCGCGTCGGACGAAGATCGGGGGAGGTTTCTGCTTCTTCGTTATTCCGGCAGTGCTGACGGTTTACTTTATTTCTATCTATGTGGGTGCGGCGAAAGGCGCCGAGTGGGCGTTGACGAATCAGACTTATGTGCATATGAACAGCTGGTTCCATTATGCCAAGCTGTATGCCGCACTGGCAGGGTGTATCGGTTTCATGATCTTGAAGTACAAATGGGGAAGTCTGGGAAGATCTCATGCATTTAAAGTATTTCCTTTTGTGATCGTGGCCATCAATATTCTGATCGCGGTGGTGTCTGATTTTGAATCCGCTGTGAGAGCGGGAGATATGATGGGCGGCTGGTGGAAATCTTCCGAGGGCGTGTGGCTTTATGGCGGCTGGTGGAATATTCTCAACGGTATAGCAGGTATCCTCAATATTCTCTGCATGACCGGCTGGTGGGGAATCTATTCTTCCAGAGACAAGAAAGATATGCTTTGGCCTGATATGACATGGCAGTTTATTCTGGCGTATGATATCTGGAATTTCCAGTATACATACCTGAACCTTCCAACCCATGCATGGTATTGCGGCTTTGCGCTGCTACTTGCACCTACGGTTGCCAATGCGCTCTGGAATAAGGGTGGATGGATTCAGAACCGAGCCAATACCCTGGCGTTATGGTGTATGTTTGCGCAGGTATTTCCGCTGTTTCAGGATGGCAGCCGGTTTACGACCGTATCTTCCGTATACGGGCAGGCGGGAGCGGCAGCGGCTCTGGGCGAGGCGATGCCTGCTGTGGCGAATCCGACGGCACAGGGGATTATTTCCGTGCTCTCTATTGTTGTGAACCTTGTCGTGTTTGTGGTAATCCTGAAACGGGCGAAAGAACAGAAGAAGAATCCTTATACCAATGAGATATTTACGGATCAGAAAGATTACAAGCAGGCAATGAGACGGGCAGAATAAGCAGAAGAATGAAGAAAGAAAGGTACACAATGTATTCTGTATTTTCCAATGAATATGTACTTACAAAAGAACTCTGCGGAGAGGCGGAAGTGTCGAGGATCGACGTGGGGTTACTGTATATTTTGTCGGTGGTTGCTGCCGTAGTCGTTCTGTGTTTTCAGGACATATCGGGCACGGCAGGGGGGATTGGGAATATGCTTCATGCTTATTTTTCGTCCCCATCGGCAGATACGGTGCTGGAGCTTTCGGGCGTGGGAGCGATGATGATCGGTACACCGCTCGGGCTCCTTGGCGCCGGGTTTGCGTTGTATAAATCTTTCCCGAAGTTAGTAGGAGAGAAGAGGTTTCAGGAACAGATTTCATTCGTGCCAAGCGCCAAAAGAAGAGTGGAATTCTATGATGAATATGTGGAAGTGCGGGGAAAATTTTCGAGAAAGCTTCCATATAAAGAATTAAGGCGGATCGGGGAGACCCGCAATTTATATCTGCTCTATTTTACGGACAAAAGAATCGTGTTCTTACATAAAGCGGGGTTCTGCAAAGGACGGCTGGCCGATCTGAAGAGTTTTCTAAGAGAGCGCAGAACCCGGGGATCTAAGATATATGGTGTGATCCGTTATCTTCCTGTGATCTGTGTCATGGCATTGTTTACATGGATCATCTGGATGGAAATGTGATGTGGCCGGACGAGGTGATACAGGGAGAGTAGGGAAATCTGTCGGCTATGGAATATAAGAAGCGGAGGGGAACCGCTATATCAAAACAGTGTATGGCCCTGACCATGATGTCAGCGGCCATTTTTCTTTGGTTTCTGACCAGAGACGGTTACGAGATGAAAACACTTGTGAGCAATCTGCGGATGGTAACGGACACGCTCTTTTCTTTTTCAGGCATTGGTCAAGACTTCGAGGTTAGAGAGCAAAGGAATACAGCAGGATCGTGGGAGAATGATAGCGCAGAGCTTTTCGTAAATAAAAACGGAAAAATGATTTTACCGATTGAATTATATGTGTTATAGTGGAAAAAATAGAGATAAAAAACAAAAAATAGTTTTGGAGGGCGGCATGATACTTAATTATAGATTTGAGAATTTTTTGTCTTTTCAGGATAGAGTTAATTTTTCGATGATGGCACCAAAATCTAAAGTTAAAAATAGATTTCCTGATAATTATAATGTTTCAAATGTTGGAGTTGATATACTAAAAACTGCCGTAATGGTTGGAGAAAATGCCGGGGGAAAATCAAACTTCGTTAGAAGCTTATTTTATTTACGATCTTTTTTTGTGGAAACCGGAACAGCAAAAGCATACAGAAATATGATAAACACCAATAACATTCAGGAGTCTTGCCCCAAAAAAAGTAAATCTTTGCAATCTTTTGAAATAGAAGTTGTTATAAAAGAAAATATTCTGTATCTTTATCAGTTAGAAATAGATTTCGCAGGTGTTGTAAAAGAGGCATTCTATTTCAAAAATCATGCTCAAAAAAAATATAAAAAAATATTTTCCTTAGAAAGCGTTGACCGCGAGATAGAGTGCGAAAATGAAAATGAATGCACGAGTGGGAATAAATGTCAGATGCGCGTGAAAGCAGATTACTTATTGGATGTGCCGGGAGCTGACAATGAAATAGAAGAATCATTAGCAAAAACCGTGAATAAGGAGAAAGCACTTGGATTAACTATAACCAGACTTGCAATGCTGGGTGACGAAGACGCTATTGCATTTACAGAATGGATAAAAGATGATTTGTGTCCTGAGACTAATATTATAAATTATGATATTTATAAATCTATGAGAAACGGGGATGAGGATTTAGAAATATTGCATGACCCAAGGTATTTAGAGATATTTCAGATGATTGATCAGAGTATTATAGATTTTAGGCTGGATGAAGAAAAACCTTTTTCAAAGACAATTGTGGTTAGGAAGAAAAGAAATGGAGGAACTTTTACCAGAGAGCTTTCACAAGACTCGAGTGGCGTTCGTGAATTCTTTGCGTGGGCTGTTCAGATTTATAAAGTAGTATATGAGAATAAAGTAATATTTGCGGATGAAATGGACAGAGTATTCAATCCGGTTTTATCTGACAGAATAATTTCGTTTATCTGTGGAAAGAAACATTATGGACAGTTTATTTTCACGACACATAATGCTTTACATCTTGACTTAAAGAATTATATGAAAGAACAAATTTATTTTGTTACAAAAGATATTGAAACTTTGGAATCTGAATTGTATTCATTAGCAGATTTTCCAGAAATACGATACGAAACTACTAAAGTATATGAGTTCTACATGAAAGGTATTTTGGGAGGTACGGCAGTTGAATAGAAAAACTCGTGTGACAAAAAAGAACTTTAAAGTTTTTTGTGAGGGAGATACGGAACACCATTATATAGATGAAATGCGCCGGGAGAAAAGGCTGTCGATTTCCATAAAACTAGTGAACATGAAAGGCGGTGGCTATAGTAATTTTCTGGAGAAAGTTAAAACTGATAGCAATGTAAACTGCCTTGCCAAATTTATTATTGTTGATGGTGATCGGGCAGCGGCAGAAGACGGCGAAAAGAAAAATTTGCGGGAGCTTTTGGAATATTGTATATTACAAAACAAAAACGCAAGAACTCCCCATTTTCTAATTGTCGATAATCCTGATTTTGAATATATTGCCTGTCTGCATACACCCAAATATAAAGGACAGAATGTCGCACAATATATTGTCAAAGAATTGGGATATAAAAGTGTTAATGAATTTAAGGCAGATGAAATGATTTATCATTTTCTCAACACAAACAATAACTCTTACGAATGTATGTTATCCTTGCTGAGAAAAGAGAACTGTTTTGTGTTGAACAATTATTCTGTCAATAAAAAGCGGTATGAGATAACGACTTCCACTATTTATGATTGGAAAAAATTAGACAGAAGAGGGTCAAATATAAATGAGTTTTTTGAGGTAATCAGTAGTTTTGATACATAAGTAATCTTCAAAATCACAACACAGAAAGTTATTGGTTTTAGAAAGGAGTTTTACAACAATAGTTTCCGGCTCATGGCATATTTCAAAGCCTCCCTGATGAAAATCGGGGAAACGACAGGATATGTAAGATTCCGTGGAAGTTCATCAAACAGTTTGGTCAGCTCCATTTCACTTTCAGGCAATTCGTCCAATTCATGGATCAGCCCGAAGTAGACAGCTCCGTTATCGGAAGCTGCCGAATCAGATCCCCTATAGTCACAGATGTGGTACAGGTCAGCTTTTCTTGCGCCGCTCTCTTCATATAATTCTCTTCTCGCGGCGTCCACGGGATTTTCGTCCGCATCGATATGCCCGCCCTGCAGTTCCCATGTTTCACGATCCTTATGTTTGCTGAGAAGCCATTTTCCCTGATAGGAGGAACAGATCACAACATATTTGTAATGGCCTAAACTGCCTGCCGGATGGGTGATAGCGTCGGATGATCCCGATAGTATTTTGGCAGCCTGCTCTATGTTAGCAGGAGTCAGCCCTGTTGTCTGGTCAGGCGTTACCTGATGCGGTTTGATCTTTTCTACATCAATTAACGTACCGTCGCTGATTTCTGTCTGCTGGCTGTTGTTTTGGAAATTAGAATTGAGTACACCGTCTATATCCAGAAAAATAACTTTTGACATTGTTTTCACCTCTGGCAATTTGATTTATGTACTTGATTATAGAATATCTGCTGGATGCCTGCAATGGCAGTATTAAAGATTTTTCCCCATGGATATTGATTTTTTGCGTCTTCGATATACAATGTAGATACAACTCACAGCAGACAGAAGACGACATTAAAACAGAAAGTGAAAAGGAGACGCTATGAAGCTGACGATCAATGGAATAAAAGACCATGCGCCGTGGGAAAAGGCAGGAATCATGCTTCCGGGGTATGATGTGGAGGCGGTTTCAGAGAAAGCGAAAAAGGAACCCGGATGGGTACATTTCGGAATCGGTAATATATTCCGCATCTTTATCGGTGGTATTGCAGACGGCCTCTTAGAAGAGGGCGCTATGGACCGGGGTATTACCTGTGTCGAGACGTTTGATTATGACGTGGTGGATAAAATTTATGAACCTTATGACAATCTCGGATTGAGCGTGATCCTGCATGGCGACGGAAGCAGAGAGTACAGAGTATCCGGGTCTATGGCGGAGGCGGTAAAAGCACAGTCTTTTGTTTTGGAGCAGTGGACCCGGTTGAAAGAAATTTTTGCCAGCCCGTCTCTACAGCTGGTTTCTTTTACGATCACTGAAAAGGGGTATGCTTTGCAGAAAGCGGACGGGACATGGATTTCTTTTGTGGAAAGCGATATTCAGAACGGGCCGGACAAGGCAGTTGGGGCCATGGCGGTGCTGACAGCTATGCTCTATGAGCGGTACAAGGCAGGACAATATCCGTTGGCGTTGGTTTCCATGGATAATTGTTCCGGAAACGGCGCGGTACTTCGGGAAGCTGTGCTGACGATGACAAGGGAGTGGAAGATATGCAGCCGGTGATCACGGGCAGGAAAACCTATATTGCCCCTTTTGCAAATGCGGAGAAACCGCAGTATCTTGTGATTGAGGACAGTTTCCCTAATGGGCGTCCGGCTCTGGAAAAAGGATTTGGCGTATACATGGCCGACAGGGAAACCGTGAATCTGTCAGAACGCATGAAAGTAACCGCATGCCTGAATCCAGTGCATTCCGCCACAGGTCCGATCGGTGTGGCGCTGGGGTATGATCTGTTTGCACATATGTTAAATACGGATGCGGATATGATGAGAATGGCTCGTATGGCAGCCTATGATGAGGGGCTTCCCGTAGCGCCGGATCCGGGTATCCTTTCCCCGCAGAAGTTTGTGGATGAACTTTTTGATGATCGGTTTCCCAATGAATATCTGGGCGATACCAATCTTCGTCTGGCAGTAGATGTATCTCAGATGGTAGGGATTCGTTTTGGGGAAACGATCAAGGCATATGTGGAAAAATATGGCGACGCTTCGCGTCTTACGGCGATTCCGCTCGGAATTGCAGGATGGCTTCGATATATGCTTGCGGTGGATGATAAAGGAGAAAGTTACGAGCTGGCGCCTGATCCGATGAATGAGGAATTCCAGGAACGGTTCAGAGGAATCGTAGTCGGGCAGCCGGAGACTTTTACTGACCAGCTTAAGGATATTCTTTCCAATGAACGTATCTTTTCTGTAGATATTTATCAGGCTGGTCTGGGGGATAAGATCGAGACTATGTTTCGCGGGATGATTGCCGGGCCGGGAGCAGTCAAGGCAGTCCTACACACATATGTAGGAGAAGATAAGGAGACTTAGACATGTGTGATCATGACAAAGCCGATCTTTTACTGGATCTGCTCAAAGCAGATTCCGCAGAATATAAAAAGATAAGAACCGCCGGATGCAGCCTGGCGGACAGGAAAAATGCGATACGTTCTTTCATGAACATTCGCATGCCGGGACCGGCGCCGCAGGAACTCTTAAGAGCGCAGGACGATTATCTGCAGGAAGAACTTGCAGAGAAAGGAATCGTTTTCCTAAACGATATTGCCACGGTGAGTGAGCAGTGTGCAGCCCTGGCTGCATGGGAGGACCATATATCCCTCTGGCAGGGTGATATTACAAGGCTGGCTGTCGGTGCTGTCGTTAACGCGGCCAATTCCCGGATGCTGGGGTGTTTCATACCTTGTCACAGATGCATTGACAATGCCATCCACAGCGCTGCCGGCATACAGCTTCGCATGGAGTGTGATCGTATCATGCATGACAGAAAGATGCGCTTTGGAGAAGCATATGAGGAGCCTGTGGGGACAGCCGTGCTGACGTCAGGGTACAATCTGCCCTGTGACTATGTGATTCACACCGTAGGGCCTATTGTGACCGGCGGACTGCATGAGGGGCTGCGGCAGGATCTGCGCAGATGCTACGAAAGCGTCCTGCAGTGCTGCGTGGAACATGAGATCCGCTCCGTCGCGTTCTGCTGTATCTCTACGGGAGAATTCCGTTTTCCGGCAGACGAAGCGGCCCAAATTGCCGTCAGGACGGTCAGGGATTTTCTCTGCGTTCATGAGGGTGCGTTGGAACGGATCATTTTCAATGTTTTTAAGGACAGCGATCTTGAAATCTATCGGCAGATCCTGGGGATATCCGTATAGTGAGGGCTTATCAGATGCCCTGGTCTTTGATCAGGATACCCTTTGACCAACCAATTTTGCTGCCGTTAAGAAGATATTGTTTCATGTTTCTCTGTAAACTTGTATGCTCCGGCAATTGGTCAGAAATCTGGTTGAAACCGGGAAATACCCAGTCTAATACGGCCATGCTTTCATAATCGGTGTCCTGTACATGAAACAGCCGTTGGAATGCCAGAATATGAGAAGTGCTGTTAAGCACGTCCTTGAGTGCGGGAGACAGCATCCACGATTCACATTGGATATCCGCATCTTCCCATGCGGGATAATATTTCCTGCAGAAGTCTCTGAACAGGTTCAGGGAGCGCCGGACAGACTGCTCTGAGAGGTCTGCATCCGACGGAATGTGCAGGCTGACATATTTATTGTCGCAGAATTCATATTCCAAAGCGCCTAAGCGAAATTCCCGCAGGGAAAGCTGCCGGGGAAACCACCATCCCCATTCAAAACGATAACAGCCATGTACCCGTCGGTGCTCTTCTAAGAACCGTGTACAGAATTTCATGGTGTCGACAAAAATATCGACAGGAATGTCCTTTTTGTGGTATTCATCGAAAGCCTGCGCCGCGATGTTCAATTCTTCCCACAATATTTTGATCCCGTCAGGGTCCTCTCCAACCTGTGCCGCGATCAGCTGATGCAGGTTCAATACCAGTTCCATATCCTGCATCAGGTCATACACGGTTGTGTGAAATGCGCCGCATCGGCTCTGCCCATAGGCCGTAAGCCGGGAAGTAACCTCCTGCGGCAAATCTAAGAGTTTATAAAGTTCCTGTTGTTCCATGCCGTCACCTCCGGTTTTTGTAACATTATAGCATGGAAACATATGGCAGCGCTATTTCATTCTTGGACGCATCCATCCGAACATCCAGCCGATATAAGGGAAGATCATAATGGCTACAAGAGCGGCAGCGGCGCTGCTATGCCGGCTGAGAGCCATAACGATAAAGAGCAGGATCAGGAAGAGATAGGGTCCGTGGATCAGCCGGAAGATTTTTTTTCGTTTTTCCGGAATGTCATCATTCTCAGACTGGGTCAGCGTACAGTGCACCGTAGCGCCGAACCGGTCGAATGCACGGTACGCGGTATATTCCTGACCGTCGATCGTGAATGTCGGGGACATTCCCTCCTTGGTGATCACAAGATTCAGGTCATTTTCGTTGGCGTATTGAAATAGAGCCTCGGTAAATTCGGCAGTGTTAAGCACCATAGTATCAGGTTTGAAAGAAAAATGTTTCCGGCGTTCGGCAGCAGCAAATTTTTTGTAATCTTTTATAATTGACATGAATTGTCCTCCTTTCTTTTCTATAGTGTCCATTCGATCAAGGGTTTTGTCCACATCCAATGTTTCGATCTCTTCGTTCAGCAGTTCTTTACAGATATTAATGCAGGCATTCAGCTGCGTCTGCTTTGTCTCCAGTTCCGTAAGATGCTGTGAGAGCAATGTGTGGAGCGAGGCTTCTTTCGATACTGTTTTTCGAATATCTTCCAATGAAAAGTCCAGTTTCCGCAGAAGCTTGATCATCTTAAGTGCCGCAAGATCTTCTTCCGTATATTCCCGGTAGTTGTTTTCAGAATTCCTTGCAGGATGAAGGAGCTCTTTTTTTTCATAGAAACGAATGTTCTGCTTTGTAATTCCCGTAAGACGTTCCAGTTCATTAATGGTCACGGGCAGGACCTCCTTTCGGTTGTCTGTTAAGCTGAGTATAAGGGGTATAGTTGGTATAAGGTCAATAGATTTTATTAATTTTATACAAATTTTTATGCTGGAGAAGTTTCAAGGGCTAATAGATATGGTCTGTCAATGCAAAATCCATCTTGACAAAGGGAAAGGAGATGTACTATAAATAAGAAAAGGCAAAGGCGCTGAAGAAGACAGTATCTGATTTTTCAAAGGCACAGCGAGCCGGTGGCGGTGGAAGACCGGTGCGAGTAAGGAATCAGAGAAAATCACTTCCGAGTTTCAGACTGAACTTTCCGGCTGTTATAGTATAATAGCAGAATGCGCAAGGCTGCCAGCATCATGGGAATGGATGCCCGCCAGCCCGCCAATATGCATGTACAGACCGGGAATAGTAGGGAATGACGGCATCCCGCCGTTATCGGGAACCGTATAGCCATGGACGATCCAAGAGACCATAGTGGGTCTGACAATGGGGAGACATCATGCCAGATGGGCATGACCGTGAAGATGGCAGTACGTCGTAACAGGTGGTAACGCGAGAGTTTTGACCTCGTCCTTTTACGGGACGGGGTTATTTTTTTGCGTGAATAAGCAGAATGAGAGGCCATACGTATTAGAAGCCATATGTGTGTGATCGAGCTGTCTGTTCATGCGTAAGAGGAAAGAAAGGAGCACATCATGTATCAAAAAGTTGACACAAGTCTTAATTTTGTTGACAGAGAGAAAGAAGTATGCCAGTTCTGGAAAGACAATGATATTTTCAGGAAGAGTATGGATTCCCGCAAAGAGGGGGAGACTTACACGTTCTATGACGGGCCGCCTACGGCCAACGGGAAGCCCCATATCGGGCATGTACTGACCCGTGTCATCAAAGATATGATCCCCAGATACCGCACAATGAAAGGATATATGGTTCCACGAAAGGCAGGATGGGACACCCATGGTCTTCCGGTGGAATTGGAAGTAGAGAAGCTTCTTGGATTAGACGGTAAAGAACAGATCGAAGAATACGGGCTGGATCCGTTTATCAGCAAATGTAAAGAATCTGTCTGGAAGTATAAGGGCATGTGGGAGGATTTCTCCGGTACTGTCGGGTTTTGGGCGGATATGGATGATCCCTATGTGACGTATCATGATGATTTTATTGAGTCTGAGTGGTGGGCGCTGAAGCAGATCTGGGACAAAGGATTATTGTACAAGGGCTTTAAGATTGTGCCTTATTGTCCTCGCTGTGGTACGCCTCTATCCTCCCATGAAGTGGCGCAGGGATATAAGGCGGTCAAGGAACGTTCCGCAGTCGTTCGTTTTAAGGTGTTGGACGAGGACGCTTATTTCCTTGCATGGACGACTACGCCATGGACACTGCCCTCCAATGTGGCGCTCTGTGTTAATCCGGAAGAGACTTACGTCAAGGTGAAAGCGGCGGACGGCTATACGTATTTTATAGCGCAGGCGCTGCTTGATAATGTGCTCGGCAAACTGACTGGGGAGGAAGAGCCTGCCTATGAGGTTTTAGAGACTTACGTGGGAACAGATTTGGAATACAAGGCTTATGAACCGCTTTTTGCATGCACGGGAGAGGCTGCAGAGAAACAGAAGAAGAAATCCCATTTTGTCACATGTGACAATTACGTTACTATGACGGATGGTACCGGTATCGTTCATATTGCGCCGGCTTTCGGTGAGGACGACGCCCAGGTGGGACGCAAGTATGATCTGCCTTTTGTGCAGTTTGTGGACGGCAAGGGCGAGATGACGCAGGAGACGCCATATGCGGGCATGTTTGTCAAAAAGGCCGATCCGGAGATCCTGAAAGATCTGGACAAAGAGGGCAAATTATTTGATGCGCCGAAATTTGAACATGATTATCCTTTCTGCTGGCGTTGTGACACGCCTCTGATCTACTATGCAAGAGAGTCATGGTTTATCAAGATGACGGCAGTCAGAGATGATCTGGTGCGCAACAATAAGACGGTAAATTGGATTCCGGAATCCATCGGTGAGGGACGTTTTGGCAACTGGCTGGAGAATATTCAGGATTGGGGTATTTCACGTAACCGTTATTGGGGTACGCCTCTTAATGTGTGGGAATGCGAGGGCTGCGGTCACATGGAGTCTATCGGTTCCAGAGAGGAACTGGAGAAACTTTCCGGCAATCCGGCGGCAAAGACTGTGGAGCTGCACAGGCCTTATATCGATGAGATCACGATCGTCTGCCCGGATTGCGGCAAGACTATGAAGAGAGTACCGGAAGTGATCGACTGTTGGTTTGACTCGGGTGCGATGCCTTTTGCGCAGCATCACTATCCTTTCGAGAATAAAGAGCTGTTTGAAAAGCAGTTCCCGGCACAGTTTATCTCCGAGGCGGTGGATCAGACGCGCGGATGGTTCTATTCCCTGATGGCGGAGTCTACACTGCTGTTCAATAAGGCGCCGTTTGAGAATGTGATTGTTCTGGGACATGTGCAGGATGAGAACGGCCAGAAGATGAGTAAGTCCAAGGGCAATGCGGTGGATCCTTTTGAGGCGCTTGAGACTTACGGCGCAGACGCGATCCGTTGGTATTTCTATATTAACTCTGCGCCATGGCTGCCCAATCGTTTCCATGGCAAAGCGGTTCAGGAGGGACAGCGCAAGTTCCTGGGTACATTATGGAACACATATGCATTTTTTGTGCTGTATGCAAATATCGACAATTTTGATGCCACAAAGTACAGTCTGGAGTATGATAAGCTTCCGGTTATGGACAAATGGCTTTTATCCAAACTGAATACGGTGATCAAAGAGGTGGACGCTAATCTGGATCATTACAGGATTCCGGAGGCAGCCCGTGTTATGGATGAGTTTGTGGATGAGATGAGCAACTGGTATGTGAGAAGAAGCCGGGAGCGTTTCTGGGCAAAGGGCATGGAGCAGGATAAGATCAATGCTTACATGACATTGTATACGGCGCTTGTTACAATCTGTAAATGTGCGGCTCCGATGATTCCGTTTATGACGGAGGAAATTTATCTGAATCTTGTAAAGAACATCGACAAGAGTGCACCGGAGAGCATTCATCTGTGTGATTTCCCGACGGCGGATGAGAAGATGATCGACCGGGAGCTGGAAGAGAACATGGAGGAAGTCTTAAAGATCGTTGTGATGGGACGTGCGGCGCGTAATACGGCAAATATCAAGAACCGTCAGCCGATCGGCACGATGTTTGTCAAGGCGGAGCACACACTGAGTGATTTCTATCAGGAGATCATCAAGGACGAGTTGAATGTGAAAGCGATTGCATTCAGCGATGACGTGTCTGCCTTTACAAGCTACAGTTTCAAACCCCAGCTTAAGACGGTGGGGCCCAAATACGGTAAACAGCTTAACGGGATCAGAGAGTATCTGAGTGCGGTAGACGGCACGAAAGCGATGGAGGAATTAAAGGCGCAGGGTGCATTGAGATTCGAAGTGAACGGCACGGCAGTGGAGCTTGCAGAGGAAGATCTGCTTATCGAGACAGCGCAGAAAGACGGTTATGTAACAGAAGCCGATAACAGCGTTACCGTTGTGCTCGACACCAATCTGTCTCCGGAACTGATTGAGGAAGGCTTCGTATATGAGGTTATCAGCAAGATTCAGACCATGCGCAAAGAGGCCGATTTTGAGGTGATGGATCACATCAAAGTATCCATCAGTGATAACGACAAGGTGGCCGAAATCGTACGAAGCAATGCGGAGTCGATTTCCGGCAAGGTACTTGCAGAAGCAATTGTGACAGGCGAGACTCTTGCGGTGTCTAAAAAATGGAATGTCAACGGGGAGAAAGTTACCATTGGCGTGGAAAAGGTGCAAGCATAGAAGTATGTGTCGAGGGTGACAGATCTGACCTACAGCAAGGAATACAGCATAGGCTGGCGGGACGGGTATGAGCGCGGAGAGAGCACATGTTACTGCAAGGATCTGGACAGCGGAGAGATTACGCTGCTCTATAAATATTAGGAAGAGCAGACGGTTTAAAGGGAACTAATTAATGATGATTTGGGCTTGCGGTCAAAAGCAGCAATTTAACTTATAATTTAAGCATATTGCTTATAGTCAAAAGCCTGAATACGATATATAATAAAAGAATGGAGTTAAAACAGACATTGTTATTCAGAACTAAAAGCAAACGAGGAGGCACAGAAATGGCAAAGAAATCTGTAACAACAACCTTTGATACGGAGCTTTTTAAGAGAAGTGTCCTGTATAATGTAAGGACGCTTTACAGAAAAACCCTTGAGGAAGCAACGGATCAGCAGATTTTTCAGGCGGTATCCTATGCGATCAAGGATGCGGTGGTAGATCAGTGGCTGAAAGCACAGAAAGAGTATGACAGACAGGATCCCAAGATGGTATACTATCTTTCCATGGAATTCCTGATGGGGCGTGCTCTTGGCAATAACATCATCAATCTTCAGGCTTACAAGGCAGTGGAAGAGGCTCTGGAAGAGCTGGGGATCGATATTAACGTGGTAGAAGATCAGGAACCGGATGCGGCGCTTGGAAACGGCGGCTTGGGCCGTCTGGCTGCTTGTTTTCTGGACTCCCTTGCCACATTGGGGTATGCGGCTTATGGCTGCGGTATCCGTTACCGTTACGGAATGTTCAAGCAGGAGATCCGCGACGGGTATCAGGTGGAAGTACCGGACAACTGGCTCAGAGACGGTAATCCTTTTGAGCTGAGAAGACCGGAGTATGCTAAGGAAGTCAGATTTGGCGGATACGTTAATGTTTATGTGGATGAGAATGGCAGGAGCAATTTCAAGCAGGAAGGCTATCAGGCGGTGCGCGCCATTCCTTATGATCTGCCGGTAGTGGGTTATGGCAACAGTATTGTCAACACGCTGCGGATCTGGGATGCGGAGCCTGTAGAGTGCTTCCGATTGGATTCTTTTGATAAAGGCGATTATCAGAGGGCGGTTGAACAGGAAAATCTCGCCAGAAATATTGTCGAAGTTTTATATCCGAACGACAATCATTACGCGGGCAAGGAGCTTCGTTTAAAACAGCAGTATTTCTTTATCTCCGCTTCCGTGCAGACGGCTGTGGCGAAGTATATGAGAAAACATGACGATATCAGGAAATTCCATGAGAAAGTTACGTTCCAGCTCAACGATACACATCCGACGGTTGCGATTGCGGAATTGATGCGTATCCTGATGGATGAGCATTATCTGACATGGGATGAAGCGTGGGAGGTTACCACGAAGACCTGTGCTTACACTAACCATACGATCATGTCTGAAGCGCTTGAGAAATGGCCCATCGAACTTTTCTCCAGACTGCTGCCTCGTGTATATCAGATCGTGGAAGAGATCAACCGCAGATTTGTGGCACGCATTGAACAGCAGTACCCGGGCAACCACGAGAAAGTACGCAAGATGGCGATCATCTATGACGGACAGGTGAAAATGGCGCATCTCGCCATTGCATCAGGTTATTCTGTCAACGGTGTGGCAAGATTACATACAGAAATCCTGAAGAATCAGGAGTTAAAAGATTTCTATGAGATGATGCCGGAGAAGTTCAACAATAAGACTAACGGCATTACCCAGAGACGGTTCCTGCTTCATGCAAATCCTCTTCTGGCTGATTGGGTTACCGATCATGTGGGCAGCGACTGGATCACCGATCTGCCTAAGATCAATAAGTTGAAGATCTACGCGGATGATGAGAAAGCGCAGCAGGAATTCATGAATATTAAGTATCAGAACAAGGTTCGTCTTGCCGAGTATATCATGGAGCATAATGGCGTGGAAGTTGACCCTCGCTCCATCTTCGATGTACAGGTTAAGAGACTGCATGAGTACAAGCGTCAGCTTTTGAATATTCTTCATGTTATGTATCTGTATAATGAATTGAAAGAACATCCGGATATGGAGTTTTATCCCAGAACATTCATCTTCGGTGCGAAAGCAGCGGCTGGATATCACAACGCGAAACTGACGATCAAACTGATCAACTCTGTTGCGGATGTGGTTAATAATGATCCTGCGATTAACGGCAAGATCAAAGTAGTCTTTATTGAGAACTACCGCGTTTCCAATGCGGAGATCATATTTGCGGCGGCAGATGTATCAGAGCAGATTTCTACGGCAAGTAAAGAAGCTTCCGGTACGGGTAACATGAAGTTTATGTTAAACGGCGCACTTACCATCGGAACGATGGACGGCGCGAATGTGGAGATCGTGGAGGAAGTAGGCGAAGAGAATGCGTTCATCTTCGGATTAAGCTCTGACGAAGTAATCCGCTATGAGAATTACGGCGGTTATCATCCTACGGAGATCTTCAATAATGATCCCGACGTGCGCAAAGTTCTGATGCAGCTGATCAACGGCACTTATGCACCCAACGATCCGGATCTGTTCAGACCTCTGTATAACTCTTTGTTAAATACGCTTAGCACATCCAAGGCTGATACATATTTTATCCTGAAAGATTTCAAGGCCTATGCGGAAGCACAGCGTAAAGTGGAGGCGGCTTACAGAAACGAGAGCGGCTGGGCAAGGAGCGCGATCTTAAATGTGGCATGTTCCGGTAAGTTCACTTCCGACAGAACCATTCAGGAGTATGTGGATGAGATCTGGAAGCTGGATAAAGTTGTAATTCCGAAAGAGCCGGTGGTGACAGATAAGAAAACGGTTTAGGGCCTAAAGCACTGTAATAAAATCCCACAGATGCAAATGCTATGATGACATTTGCCTGTGGGATTTTTTATGTCCGGATATTGTAAATTGACAATTAGATAGGATCTGTGCTATAGTAAGCGTGTTTAAAAAAATAAGAATCAGTGAGGTGGATTAAAGTGGGAATTTTTATTCGTTATGCTCGCACCCGTATTCAGGGGCAGTAGAAAAGCAGATATGTAGTCTCATTTAGATGGGATTTTTTTGCGTACGAATAAAAATTGTCATATTTTGATCAGACAGACCAGGCGGTATCTGTGTTTGCGCTGTCTGCCTTATTGTATCGTTTAGCAGGAAGATTCCGTTTGGGGAGTAGTGCCTGCTTTTTTGTTGCTTTTTTCGGGGAAAAGTCCGGTTGAAACCGGATGGCGGGTAGACAGGATGCATGTAAAAAGATGAGAACTGACATAATGGAGGTATTTATGGAAAAAGCATTTTTGGTAGGAGTGAATTTGAATAATGGTGAAGATTATAGACTTTCCCTCAAAGAATTAGGCGATCTGGCACAGGCTTGCGATATGGAGGTGGCGGGTATAGCGGAGCAGACGCTTCCGGAGGTACACAAAGCATTCTATATCGGTACTGGAAAAGTAGAAGAAGTAAAGGAACTGGCTTTGGAATGTGACGCGGATGTCATAATATTCGATAATTCTCTGTCACCAATGCAGCTGAGGAATCTGCAGGAACGGCTAGACAAGCCGGTTTTGGACAGGAGTACGCTGATTCTTGATATATTTGCGGGAAGGGCCAGATCGAGAGAGGCGAAGCTGCAGGTGGAAGTGGCAAGATTGCAATACATGCTGCCCAGATTGGTAGGGCTTCATGCTGCACTCAGCAGACAGGGAGGCGGCAGCGGATCGTTGAGTAACAAAGGCGCCGGAGAGAAGAAGCTGGAGCTCGACAGACGGGTGCTGGAACATCGGTTGACGGAGCTGCGCCGGGAATTAAAGGAAGTGAGCGCGGAGCGTATGACACAGCGCAAGCGCAGGGCAGGATCAGGTATGCCGCGGGTGGCGTTGGTGGGATATACGAACGCCGGGAAATCTACGCTGATGAATGCAATGCTGGATCTATACGGCAGTGACGACATAGATGTGGAAGAGAAGAAAGTCATGGAGAAAGACATGCTTTTTGCCACGTTGGACACGACGGTGCGCAAGATTGCAGCGGACGGACATCATGCATTTCTTCTGTCGGACACAGTAGGATTTATTCACAAGCTGCCCCACAACTTGGTAGAGGCGTTTCATTCTACTCTGGAGGAGGCGAAAGAAGCTGATATTCTGTTACAGGTAGTGGATTACAGCGATCCTCATTACAGGGAGCAGATTGCGGTCACAAGAAAGACGCTGCAGGAGCTTGGCGCCGACAGCATTCCGATGATCTATGTGTACAATAAGGCGGATCTGGTGTCGCCTGAAGAGCTGCCGGGACTTTCGGGAACAGCGCGGGAACAATTGCCGGAGAAGCTGCCGGTGGTTTCCCGGGACAGTATCTATCTGTCGGCCAGAAATAAAGCGGGCATGGAAGAACTGATCGGATTGATCGAACAGAAACTCTCCGGCGGATACAGGGAATGTACGATGCTGATTCCCTATACAGATGGCAGGGCGGTTTCTTACTTGAATGAAAATGGGATCGTATCTGAGACAGAGTATCTGGAAGAAGGGGTGCGTCTGCGGGTGAACTGCCGGGCGGAGGATCATCAATATTATCAGAAGTACATTGTTTGAGCCGATAAGGATTGTAGGGTTGGCAGAGAATGAAATTCAGGGTGATGGCAGCATCACCCTGAATTTGTATAGCGGTTATAAATTTCCACATGGTCATAAATACAGCGCCAGCCGCTGGTGGAACCTGCGGTGACACAAAGATAGGGTGTTTCGTCTGCAGAGGTGCCATAGCTTACGGCACAGTTCCTGGACTGGTCTGTGTATCCTGTCTTGGCGCACAGCACTTCACCGCCGGTATCCTTGTCCTCAATCTTGCGCAGGAACCAGTTGGAGATGGTAATGCCCTCCGGATGCTGCACGGTAGGCGCAGTGGTATAAGTGTGGGCGGACAAAAGCTCTCTGCACAGTTCGTTCTGCATTGCCGCTTTCATAATGACTGCCATGTCATAGACGGTGGAATAATGATTCTCATCGTGGATGCCGACACAGTTGGTAAAATGTGTGCTCTCTGCGATTCCGAGAGCTTTCAGTTTATCGTTCATCATATCCACAAAGGCTTCCTGGGAACCGGCGACATAGGTGGCAAGGCCCACCGCGGCGTCTCCGCCGGAGGGCAGTACCGTTCCGTAAAGCAGGTCGCGTACAGGTATCTTTTCCTGATCCAGAAATCCGACAGCGCTGCAGTCGTTGACATAGGCGTAATCCGTAATCTCCAGAGTCATGGTGAAAGTGTCATCCAGATCTTCGGCTGAAAGATGTTCCACGGCTACAAGCACGGTCAGGACCTTAGTCATAGACGCCGGATAGATTCTGTCTTTTGCACCTTTTGAGGCGATGATGGTATCTGTATTCTCATCAATTAGAATCGCTTGTGTGCTGATGACATTTTCACTGGAAATCGTGACAGTGTCTTCCGTGGATGCAAAACTATATTGGGGCGTCTCGTCTTCGGATGCATCCTGATCTTCAGTCTTTTCTGCCAGTTTTTCTTTTGCGCTGTTGAGTATTGCAATAGTTCTGTTCAGATCCCCGGCGTTGACTTTGGGAAGCTGGGCCATAATGTCGTCGGCACCGGGTTTTCTGTCATATGTTATGGCGGCGATAATAGCGGATGCAACGATAACAAACACTCCCAAATAAAGAAATCGTTTTATCATGCGGCGCTTTCTCATACGCCGCTGCCTTTCGAGCCGCATTTGTTTCCGGCGTTCGTAGCGGATCAGATATTCCCGATCCTCCTTGTCCTCGTCGAAATAGGGTTCAGTCATTATAATATCTCCAAAATATGTTTTGTCGGTTATTTCCTGTTTTGGTTTTCAAAAGATAAATTCTGCAATCTTTTACATGATAAACGAACACCAGCGGCCGGTCAATAGTTTCGCATGGCTTTTTGCGGCGCTTTGCATGGGGATTACCATGGGGGTTTGAACCTTTCGTGACAAGCTGCGGGAATTTTTGTTTGATAAACAAGAGACAATCTTCTTCTCTTGATAAGAAATGGATATGATAAAATATGAATAAAAAGACGGGGCATACTATAAACGATCCGAATGTGGCGTAAATCGGGCAAAAAGGGTGGCAGGGTTATGATCGAAGTAAAAAATCTGAGCAAATATTATGGAGAATTCAAGGCGGTTGACGGACTGAATTTTAGAATTGGAGAAATGCCAGAATGGCGTATGAGGGCATGGAGTCACAGGGACAGGAAAATATTCTGAATCTGATCCGCAGTGCATGGGCGGGAAGCCAGCGTTATGGCGCCCTTGTGTGGAGCGGCGACATCGATTCCAGTTTCCGTTCCCTGCGCAGCCAGTTTGCAGCAGGTCTGAATATCGGTATGGCAGGCATTCCGTGGTGGACGACGGATATCGGAGGTTTCCATGGCGGGCAGATTACGGATCCAGCTTTTATTGAATGTCTGATCCGCTGGTTTGAATATGGAACATTCTGCCCGGTGATGCGTCTGCATGGGGACAGGGAACCGCACAGTGTGCCGATCGGTACGACAGGAGGCGGCTCCGTGCCAAGCGGTGCGGCCAATGAAATCTGGAGTTATGGCCCAGAGGCCTGCGATATCTTCACAAGGTACATAAGATTACGGGAAAAACTGAGGCCTTATGTGGCGAAGACTATGCAGCAGGCACATGAAAAAGGAACGCCGGTGATCCGTACGCTGTTCTATAATCATCCGGAAGACGAGATGTGCTGGCAGGTGGAGGATGAATTTTTCCTGGGGGATGATCTGCTTGTATGTCCTGTACTCCATGCAGGCTGCAGGAGCAGAGAAGTATATTTTCCGGCAGGATGTCGCTTCCGGGATATCAATGACGGCAAAATCTATGAAGGAGGGCAGCGGCTGTTATTCGATGCACCGCTTGATTTGATCCCGGTTTTTGCAAGAGAGGGAAAGTTATGCAATCTATAGAAATATGTGAAAACAGCGTAAGGCTTCTGTTTGGCGTGGACGACAAAAAGCGGCTGCTATTGTTCTACGTATCGACCTCACGACAGGATATGGACAAGGTAACGACAGACAGGGGCGAATTTGCTCCGGTGGAAATTATTGTGACCGGAGGCAACTGTCCGGAGGACCGCCTGGGACATAAACTGGTGCATTCGTCTGGGGGTATCGGGCTTACTTTTGTGGACTATGAGAGAAGAGAGGAAAAAGGCGGCTGTCGATATGTATTCCATACCCATAATGAGGAGTATGGATTGGCGGTGGAGCTGCATTACTGCTTTTACGATGGCATACAGGCCTTTACCTGTTTTACGAAAATTACCAATACGGGATATGAGCCCCAGGGACTGGAGGCGGTGACCTCCTTTTCCCTCCATGGGTTTGATGTGTATGGGGAACAGGATTATGAAAAACGGTACAGACTGCATGTGATACATAACGGCTGGCAGAAGGAGCTTGCCTGGAAAGCGGGAAGCTTCTCGCAGATGGGATTGAGCATTTCTCAGGAAAGAGGGCGTTACAATAGTTCAAAGATGATCTCTATGACGAACACGGGAGCGTGGTCCACTAAGGAGTATCTGCCTCTTGGCATTCTGGAGGACAAAGAGCAGGGAGAGAGCCTTGCCTGGCAGATCGAGCATAATGGTTCCTGGCATTGGGAGATCGCGGAACATGCGGGAATGCTTTACTTGAAAGCGGCGGGTCCTACGGAGCTGTATGCCCACTGGTACAGGGAGCTTGCACCCGGCCAGGAATTCGAGAGCGTGCCGGTGAGTATTGTCTGTACAAAGGGTGACGCCCGTGAGGCGGCAGCGCAGCTGAATGCCTATCGAAGAAGAATACGCCGTGCCAATGTGGACGATCAGGCTATGCCGGTCATATTTAACGACTATATGAATTGTCTTTGGGGCAGACCGACAACCCAGGATGAGATTCCGCTGATTGACATGGCGGCGGATATGGGCTGTGAATATTATTGTATTGACTGCGGCTGGTACAGTGCCGGAGAATGGTGGGGTAATGTAGGAGAATGGATGCCCTCCGGGGAACGCTTTCCGGTCACGGAACAGTTTCCTCAGGGGCTTAAGTCACTGCTTGATCATATCCGCTCTAAGGGCATGGTGCCGGGATTGTGGCTGGAACTTGAGGTCATGGGACTCTACTGCCCGCTTGCACAGCAGAAACCGGACGATTGGTTTTTTGTGCGGCACGGGAAGCGGGTCAGGGAGAAGTCCCGTTATCAGCTTGACTTCAGGAATCCCAAAGTGCGGGAGTTTGCGCAGGGTGTGATCGCCAGACTGGTGGAAGAGTACGGCGTGGGCTACATTAAGATGGATTACAATATCGAGCCGGGAATCGGAACGGATTACGACGCGGATAGTCCGGGAGACGGGCTTCTGGAGCATAGCCGCGCTTATCTGAGATGGCTTGCCGGTATTTTTGCAAAATATCCGGAGCTGGTCATAGAGAATTGCGGAAGCGGCGGCATGCGTATGGATTATGCGATGTTGAAGCTTTGCAGCATACAATCCACCAGTGATATGGAGGATTATCGGATCTACTCTACCATAGCGGTAAATGCGCCGCTTGCGCTGACGCCGGAACAGGCGGCGGTCTGGTCCTATCCGCTGCATGCATCGGACGAGGAAGAGACGATCTTTAATATGGTAAATGTCATGCTCCTTAGAATCCACCAGAGCGGGCATTTGTTTCGTTTGGGGGAGGGATGCAGGAGTCTGATCTGTGAGGGAATCGCTTACTACAAAAAGACGCGTGAGGACAGGCGCAGCGCCCGCCCTTTCTGGCCCCTTGGATTTGGCACCTATCAGAATGACTGGGTGTGCCTCGGCTTACAGGGTGAGGACAAGAGTTACCTGACGGTGTGGAGACGGGGAGGCAGTGTGGAGACGTGTGTGCTGCCGCTTCCACAATACCAGGGAAAGAAAGTAGAGGTAACCTGTGCATATCCCGCGGAGAGAGTGGTGGATCATGCGTGGGACAGTGAAACGGGCAGCCTGAGCGTGACCTATGACAAAGAAGTGATGGCCAGGGTGTTCGAGGTGACAGAAGAGAGATAAGAGTATACGGTCACGTAATAGACAGGCGGGGCTGCCGGTTAATCCGGCAGCCTCGTTTCGTCAGCAATATACTCTGGGACAGTACAGGAATAAATTCGGTTCGCCGGGATTTGCTTGCGCGGGGAATGCATATCCTATATAATAAAACATGTCCGGAAGTATGCGAAGGGTGCGTATCTTCCGAGATGAGAAGAGAAAGCGGTGCGTATATTCTTACCAGGGCTGAGAAAGATTGGATTTGACGAAAAGAAGAGAGGAGTTACTATGATCAAATTGATGGATGGCGGCGCATATCTGCTGCATGGAACAGAGATTGTTCCGGAGGGCGCGGACGCTGCGGTGCAGATTAGAGAGAAGACAGGGCAGGAGATTTCCAGACAGGAAGCTGCAAAAAATACGATGGCTTACGGAATATTGCAGGAGCACAATACTTCCGGCAATATGGATAAGCTGAAGATCAAATTTGATAAGCTGACTTCCCACGATATCACTTTTGTGGGGATCATCCAGACGGCAAGAGCATCGGGACTTACCAAATTCCCGATTCCCTATGTACTGACGAACTGTCACAACTCGCTGTGTGCGGTGGGTGGTACGATCAACGAGGATGATCATATGTTCGGGCTGACCTGTGCGAAGAAATACGGCGGGGTCTATGTACCTCCGCATCAGGCTGTCATTCATCAATATGCCAGGGAGATGCTCGCAGGCGGCGGCAGAATGATTCTTGGTTCTGACTCCCATACCCGCTATGGTGCGCTTGGCACGATGGCTATGGGCGAGGGTGGTCCGGAGCTGGTGAAGCAGCTGCTGTCCCAGACATATGATATCAATATGCCGGGCGTTGTGGGCGTGTATCTGACCGGCGAACCTGTCAAGGGCGTAGGGCCGCAGGACGTGGCGCTTGCCATCATCGGTGCGGTATTTGACAATGGTTATGTGAAAAATAAGGTGATGGAGTTTGTAGGACCGGGCGTGGCATCTCTGAGCGCTGATTTCAGGATCGGTATCGATGTTATGACGACGGAAACGACTTGTCTGTCTTCCATCTGGGCGACTGACGACAAGATCAAAGAGTTTTATGATGTCCATGGCAGATCCGAAGAATACAAAGAGTTGAATCCGGGTGAGGCGGCATATTATGACGGCATGATCATCGTGGATCTGTCCAAGGTGAGGCCGATGATCGCTATGCCATTCCATCCCAGCAATACTTATACGATCGACGAAGTTAACGCCAACTTAAAAGACGTTCTCCATGATGTGGAGGAGCGTGCCAGGGTGAGTCTGGACGGCGCAGTGCCCTATTCTTTGCAGGATAAAGTGGTGGACGGCAGATTCATGGTAGACCAGGGGATCATCGCGGGCTGTGCAGGCGGTGGTTTCGAGAATATCTGTGCGGCGGCAGATATCTTAAGAGGATCATACATCGGGGCGGACGGCTTTACATTGAGTGTATATCCTGCCTCCATGCCAGTATATATGGAATTGATCAAAAACGGCTGTGCAGCGGCGATTCTGGAGACAGGTGCAGTGCTGAAGACAGCTTTCTGCGGTCCCTGCTTCGGAGCGGGAGATACGCCTGCCAACAATGCGTTCAGTATCCGGCATTCAACCAGAAATTTCCCGAACAGAGAGGGATCCAAGCTGCAGAACGGACAGATTTCTTCCGTGGCGCTTATGGATGCGCGTTCCATTGCGGCGACGGCGGCTAACAGGGGCGTTTTGACCCCGGCGACAGAGTTTGATGCGGAACTCAACAAATATAAATATCATTTTGACGCTAACATCTATAAGAATCGTGTGTTTGATTCCAAGGGCGAGGCGGATGAGAGCGTGGAGATTCAGTTTGGACCCAATATCAAGGACTGGCCCGCGATGGGAGCGCTGCCGGACAATCTGGTGCTGCGCGTGGTATCTGAAATTCATGATCCGGTGACCACTACGGACGAGCTGATCCCTTCCGGGGAGACTTCCTCCTACCGTTCGAATCCTCTGGGGCTTGCAGAGTTTACCCTGTCCCGAAAAGATCCCGAGTATGTAGGACGGGCGAAAGATATTCAGCGCGCAGAGAAAGCAAGAATGCAGGGAGAACATCCCTGTCAGGCGCATCCCGACGTGAAGCCCGTGATGGATGTGATCAAACAGCAATTTGCGGATGCCTCTCATGAGAATACGGGATTCGGCTCTACGATCTTTGCGGTGAAGCCGGGTGACGGTTCCGCCAGGGAACAGGCGGCGAGCTGCCAGAAAGTACTGGGGGGCTGGGCAAACATTGCCAATGAGTATGCCACCAAGCGGTATCGCTCCAACCTGATCAACTGGGGGATGCTTCCTTTCTTAATAGAAGAGGGAGAACTGCCTTTCCGGAATCTGGATTACCTGTTCTTCCCGGATATCAGGAGAGCGGTAGAAGACAAAGCAGATGTGGTCAAGGCCTACAAGGTATCGGTGGACGACGGCAGCCTGACGGAGTTTGATCTGCGTCTGGGTGAGTTGACTGACGAAGAGAGGCAGATCATCCTGAAAGGATGCCTGATCAATTATAACAGAGTGGAGTAGATGAAAGAAAATGCCATAAGCCTGGTAAATATAGCTAAAGAAAGCAGCCCGTGAGTCCGATATACTAAATACGAGGGGCGGTTGTTCTTGGCCAGACGGCTGTTTCTTGAATCTGAATGATGTACAGACCATGGACGGTGTTTTTAAGGGGAAAGGATTTCCTTTGGAGATGCCGTCTTTTCTATTGCCATGCATCAGGGACGGTGCAGTCGGTGGCACAGACGGGCGTAGATTTGAGTCTGGGCAAAAGGAGGGAGTAGTGAGAATTGATTCCAGTACAGTGGGAATGGAATCTTCCAGAAGATATGCTTCTGTGACATCCAAATCAGTAACAGCCTCCGCCAGGCGGTTTGCCGGGTTATATGGCAGGCAGAACAATCTGGGAAACATGTTCGGGAATCTGGGCAATACCGGAGAGGATAAGAATCAGCCGGAGCAGGCAGGAGATGATAGGCATGATGGTGCAAATTTAGAAGATATTTCCACACATTTCAGGAACTTGTCCAACAGCACCCGAGTGAAAGAGAGGGAGAGACCCGAGGATACTGTCATGAACATCAGACAGCAGTGTGTACGGTTTCTGATGGAGTTGTTTTTCCAGTATCGCGGGGAGAGCTATGGATCAGGATTCTTCGATGGTTCCAATACGGAAACGCGGCCGGCAGTCTACGAGGAGAGTATGATCACCAACCAGTATTATCATATGGAGGAAGAGCATACGACCTTTTCTACGACCGGTACGGTGAAGACCGCGGACGGCAGAGAATTATCCTTTAATCTGGAAGTGGGCATGAGCCGCCGTTTTGAGCAATATTATGAAGAGACATACAGTACCGGTAAGATCAGATTTTGCGATCCGTTGGTGATCAATCTGGATACGAATATTGCGCAGGTATCGGATCAGAAGTTTTTCTTTGATCTGGATCAGGACGGCAGTGAGGAAGAGATATCAACACTTAAGGCAGGCAGCGGTTTCCTTGCGCTCGATTTAAACGGTGACGGCGTGATCAATGACGGCGGAGAGCTTTTTGGCACGAAGTCCGGTAACGGGTTTGCCGATCTGGCAAAATATGATTCCGACGGTAATGGCTGGATTGACGAGGCAGATGAAATCTGGGAAAAACTATTGATATGGACGAAAGATGACGAGGGCAACGATAAACTGTATCATCTGTCCGATCTGGGTGTGGGAGCCATCGGGCTTAACAATGTGTCAACGCAGTTTGCCCTGAATTCCGAAAAGGACAATCACACCAATGCCATGATCAGAAATACCGGGATATTCCTGTATGAGAATGGCAATGTATCTACGGTGCAGCATCTGGATCTTGCCAGATAAGGTTATGTAACAGGCCGGAAGGCATAAACAGGGAAACATCTACATAGACATAGCACATGTGAGGTGTTTCATGAATGATAATAGAATCGTCTTAAAAAGAACAAACAAAAGAGATGCAGGATGCTTTCTTTTGTTTGTTTTTTTGCTGCCCTATGTGTGCGCCTGTCTGTGGGGACATGTGGGGGAGGAAATGGAAATACTGAGACGGAATAAAGCCGGCGGTGGACAGACAGATACAGGCTACAGCGTGCAAGTATCCATGGGGTGGGGCATATGGGAAATGCCTATGGAACAGTATCTTGTATATAAGCTGGAATCTGTGATGCCCGAGGATTATGAGAACGAGGCCCTAAAAGCGCAGGCAGTGCTGCTTCGGACAGAATTGGTACAGATTTATCAGGAGCAGGGAGGAGAGCAGCTTCGTGTGTCAGGCAGCGGTATGGAAAAATGGTATGAGTCACATGCGTCAGAGGAGGAACTGGAGCGGTATCAAAGGGCAGTGAGCGAGACGAGCGGCATCTATTTGTGTTATGAGGGCAGTCCTGTTCAGGCTTCCTATTTTAAAGTAAGCAATGGACAGACGCGGGATGCGGAGGAAGTGTGGAAGACACAAAAATGTCCTTATCTGACGGGGGTTCTATGCGTACAGGACAAAGCGGCGCAGGACTATGAGAGTGAAGCGGCCGTCTCTAAGGCAAACTATCTGTATCAGATCCGGTCACAGATCGGAGAGGGATACGCGCAGCAGGATCTTTGGGAAAATGTGCATCTTACATATGATAAAGCAGGATATGTGACGGAAGTGTCGTTTATGTCCGGGGAGGAGGAGATCGGAAAGATTGACGGAGAGACATTTCGGTATTTGTTTGATCTTCCATCCGCATCTTTTGAAATGAGCAGGGAAAAGATGCAGATGGTATTCCATGTTACGGGTGTGGGACATGGATTCGGTATGAGCCAGTACAGTGCCAACAGCAGAGCGTTAAACGGAGAAACTTACGATCAGATTCTGGAGGAGTTTTTTTTCGGGACAGAATTAGCAAAATTTGAATAACCTGTTAAAAATGGGTAAGACTAACACCATGTAAACTTTTATGAAAAGCTTATATAGAAAAGCTGATAAGTCAATCATGAAAATAGGAGGCAGGGTTTCATGGCAAGAAGAAATAGAAGTGGTGTTAGGAAAGAGAGAATTATCATGTTGGCATCGTCTGTGCTTGTATTGACGGCATTGACGGTAACCGGTGTTTTTGTGAAGAGAAATAATAACGCCGAGCGGGAAGATTATATTGTAGATTTCGAGACGATCGAACAGGCCGGTGATACGACGGCGGAAAATATGCTTTCGGGCGAAGAGCTGGACACGCTTTTTGCGGAGGTGGGAACTGACGATCTCGACTATGATCCCAGCTTTCAGGAGGCAAATTCCCTGAAAGTAGAGAATACGGAGGACAAGTCCTCAAAAACAAAACAGGGGGATCAGAGCAATGCAAAAATTCCGGATGCAGGCGGGAATGATCAGGACCTGAGCAAATCTGAGGCGGAGTCCGGAATCAGGACATCCGTAGACAGGAGTGCGGATGCTGCAGATGCAAAGATAGAGGAATCGTTGGAGCAGACATCCGGTAAAGCCGATTCGGATAAAACACCTGACGAGGGCAAGAAACAGGACAAAAAAGCAGATGCTGACAGTGCAAAGAAAAAACCGGATGAAGAGGAAGAGGAGGGGATGTTTGACGAGACGGTAGATACCGCCAAAACTGTCGAAGAGACAGACACTGCGGAGGCGATCTCCACAACGGTACAGCCCAATCTTGACTTCAAAGAAGAAGACGGTCTGGTATGGCCGATCGTGGGAGATGTGCTGATCAATTACAGCATGGATAAGACGGTTTATTTCCCTACGTTAGAGCAGTATAAGTATAATCCGGCAATCGTTATTGCAGCACAGCAGGGGGCCGGTATCTCAGCGGCAGCCAGCGGACGCGTGACATCTGTGGGGTACGATCCGGTCATTGGTAATACGGTGGTGACGGATCTTGGCAATGGTTATGAGCTGACTTATGGACAATTGGAGAATATAACTGTTTCTGAGGGCAGTTACGTGAACGTAGGCGACGGAATCGGAACGGTGGCGTCTCCAACCAAGTATTACAGCATGGAGGGAACGAATGTGTACTTCAAGCTGACAAAAGACGGGGAACCCGTTAACCCTATGGGACAGTTACAGTAAAGGATATCAGGAGGAATCGCCTTAGGGCGATTCTTCCCATGCAGGCAAACGGGTAGGAGCAATGATTGGAAAGCGGACGGAATAGGAGAAAAGACAGCTATGTTAGTGATCATACACGGGAATATCAAGACGATGGAAGAACATGACTATCCCGACGGGTATCTCCGGATTGAGCAGGGCAAGATCACGGCCCTGGGAGATATGGCGGAGTGCGATGTCGCGAAGCTGCAGGATGGAGATAATGTACAGGTCATGGATGCAAAAGGCAATCTGGTCATGCCCGGCATTATTGAGGCGCACTGCCATATGGGTATTACGGAGGAAAAGAAAGGGATGGAGGGAGATGACTGTAACGAAAATGTAAATGCCATTACACCTTATCTGCGGGCCATAGATGCGGTCAATCCAATGGACGACGCCTTTCACGACGCTTTGAAAGCGGGAATCACCTCAGCAATGATCGGCCCCGGAAGCGCCAATGTGGTAGGCGGGCAGTTTGCTTTTCTGAAAACCCATGGACGGTGTATCGATCAGATGATCGTCAAGGCGCCCGCCGCTATGAAAGTGGCGTTTGGTGAGAATCCCAAAGTAAATTATTCAGGGCAGGGAGTCTCACCGGTCACGCGTATGTCAATTGCCGCAAAGCTGCGGGAAGAGCTGACGGCGGCCAGGGAATATCAGAGGAAGATCCGCAAGAATCCGGAAACAGTCCCGGATTTTCATTATGAATGCTGGCTTCCGGTATTGGACGGAGAGATTCCATTAAAAGCGCATGTGCACAGGGCGGATGATATTCTGACGGCGGTACGCATTGCAAAAGAGTTCGGGCTCAAAATGACACTGGATCACTGCAGCGAAGGGCATTTGATCGCGGAGGAGCTGCGCGAAGCGGGATTTCCGGCTATCGTAGGACCTGATATGGCCAGCCGGAACAAGATCGAAGTCCGTAATATGGCTTTCAAGACGGCGGGAGAACTCAGCAGGTGCGGCGTCTTAACAGCGATCACCACGGATCATCCGGTATCCAAGATCCAGTTTCTTCCTATATGTGCAGGGCTGGCGGTCAAAGAGGGCATGCAGATGGAAGAGGGGTTCCGGGCGATTACAATCAATGCTGCAAAGATATGCGGTGTAGATGACAGGATAGGCAGCCTGGCAGTAGGTAAAGATGGTGATGTGGCAATCTATGACGGCAATCCCATGGAGGTGTTTACAAAAACCCTGTGCACGATCATTGAGGGAAAAATTGTTTTTTATGATGAAGAATGCGGACTTTTGTGGTAAGATGTTCAAGTAAGCGTCGGGCGGTATGAGTGCACGATCATGGAGTCCGCTGACGGCCGTGCGGCGCAGAAACAAAAGTGAAAGAGCTGTTGTCAAATGAGTAGGGTATATTGGAAAAGAATAATCTGCATATTGCTCTGTCTTGCTATGCTCACCGGATGCGGATATGTGTCGGGTTCTCCTTTTGATACCAGGATGAAAGGGAACGGTGACAGTGAATTTACTACATTGGGGCTGGATCCGGAATTTGATTATGAGGTGCCGGAGAGTCTGCCAAGCATTCTGGTAAACCAGGTGGGATATGATATCGACAGCAGTAAGGTGGCCTTTTTCTGCGGTGACCTGCTTCCGAATACATTTTCGATCATAGATGCGCAAAGCGGCAAGAGTGTTTATACAGGACGGATCAAGACCAGAGGCTATGATGAGAAGACGGGCGTGTCCGTCAGCTACGGTGATTTTACGACGCTGCAGAAAACCGGTACATACTATATAGAGGCGGCGATCATAGGGCAGTCTTATTCGTTTGAGATATCGGATAATCCTTATGAAGAGCTGTATAATGTGGCGGTGAAGCAGTACTATTATAACAGATGTGGTCTGACGCTTTCATCGGAGCTGGCAGGAGATGCGGCGCACAATGCATGCCACACGAAAGAGGCGCAGCTAAAAGACGAGGCATCGGTGAAGTTGGATGCGTCGGGCGGATGGCATGTGGACGAGGCGTCTAATCGTGACGTGGGTATTGGCTGTCGGACGGTCAATCATCTTTTGCTGGCGTATGAGCTGTACCCGGAAATGTTTGGAGATGATCTGGGGATCCCGGAGAGCGGTAACGGTGTTCCGGATGTGCTGGATGAAGTAAAGTATGAGATTGACTGGCTCTTAAAGATGCAGGATGCAAAGAGCGGCGCAGTGTATTCTGCGGTCAGCAGCGTGGATAACGCAACTCTCGGCTATCTGCTCTATATTGACAGCGTTACGATGGATGCAACCATCCAGTTTGCGGCGACCATGGCCAAGTTCAGTTATCTGTATCAGAACTATGACTGGGAATTTGCGAACCGCTGCCTGAAAGCAGCAGACAGAGCCTATCGGTATGCAGGGCAATATCTGGGGGATGTGTCCCAGGAAGAGTATTTCTATGCGGCCACGGAGCTTTATCGTGCCAATGGCGGGTATACTTATCATAATGCGATCAAGAATTATCTGCAGCAGAATCCTGTGACAGACATGAAAAATGATTTTCTTTTCTGGGGATGCGTGACATATATGTCAACAAAGCAGAGAGTGGATGTGAATATATGCAGTGATATGATCAAAGTTCTGATGCTGGAAGGAGAACGGATCTCGTATGCTTCTAAGAGTTCCAAATTGTTGGTAAGTATGGACGAGCAGAAGAACGGCAGCGCAGAGCTGCTGCGGGATATCACACGGCTTGCGGTGGTGGATCATATCATCACCAATCATGAGTACGGAACGGTGCTGCAGAACCATCTGCACTATATGCTTGGACGTAACTTTCAGTCGATCAGCTATCTGGACGGTGCCGGCAGCCGTAATTATAAGGATATTGATGAAAAACAGGGTATTATGAATCAGGTAGAGCTGAATGCGGAACTGGTACTGGTGATGAGCTCGATCATGCAGGAACTTAGTCCGTCAGATTGACGAGCCATCATACCAGAGTCTGATTTTTCAGATAATTTGCCTTGATTTCTTCCTGTACCATAGCGCTTATGTGGCGTCGGCCCTCTTTGTCAAGTTCCCGGGGATAGATGGGTTTGCCGTATTCTACCACTACATGTGCTTTCTTGATGAAAGGGATGTGGTCTTCGAAGATCGCGCCGGCGTTATTAATGCTGATGGGAACGATAGGGCATCCGGATTTCTCGGCAATCTTGAAACTGCCGTCATGGAATTCCAGAAACATCTCGCTTGTTTTATTGCGGGTACCCTCCGGGAAAATACAGATGGAAATGCCGGATTTTATTTTGTCGATCGCATTCAGGATAGATTTCATGCCGGCTTTGATATCGCGTCTGTCCAAAAAGATACAGTGAAGATATTTCATCCATGTGGACAGGGACGGGTAGCGCAGCATCTCGACTTTGGCCATATATCCGGTAGGTCTTGGCACACGCACGTAGGTGAGCAGAATGTCGAAATAACTTCTGTGGTTTCCCACATAAAGAACGGCCTCATCCTGAGGGACATTTTCTTCGCCAAGAACGGTTACGGATGTGCCTGCCATAAAGAGAACGACGCGGAAAGCCCAATTGACGATTGCCAGCGAGCTGCGGTCTCTCAGATCCGGATTGAATTTGCCGATGATGAACTCTGCAAGTTGAAGCGGCAGGCTTATAATCAGAAACAGAATAATAAATAGTGCGATCAAAGTAAAACGTATCATATCATAACCATCCTGTCAGGAAATTTTGTTGTGGTAAGAATTACCATACAATTCTTCATAGAAAATAAAAAGAATATCCTATATATTATATAAGGTGTTACGCCAATAATCAATAGAAATAAGTAATACAATTCGGGCGCAATGTATTCAGTGTTAATATTCGTGCTTCTGGCATAAGCGCTGCATCCGGGGAATAAACTGGTTAATAAGAGTTTATTGTTGGAGTGGAAAACCTATGAGCGGATTATATGAATACCAGAAGAGATGGCTGAGCGTTTGCCTGATCTGCCTTATGTGTATGAGCGTGTTTGCATGCGGCAGGAAACAGGATGCGATGGAGAAGATCAAGGATCTGGAATGTACGGTAATTCCGGAGGATAACCTGCCGGAGGAACTTTTTGGCATGATCGAACAGAAGAAAGAAGATGCTTTTAAGCTGACGTTCGAGGATCAGGGCTTTTTGTATATCTGTGTGGGCTATGGGACGCAGGAAACCGGCGGTTACAGTATTGCAGTCAATGATCTGTACGAAACGGCCAACGCAGTTTATTTGGATACGAATTTAATTGGCCCGGCGCCTGAAGAAAAAGGCAATCCTGTGGCAAGTTATCCTTACATAGTCGTCAAGACGGAGTTTATCGATAAACCGGTGGTGTTTGACTGAGAGGAACCGGCAGGGTGGCCTGTGTCCGCGATCCGGAAGAATCAAGTGAAATATCGCGTGAAATGGTGAGCAGGGAACAAAGATAAAGGACGCTGATGCGTCAGAAACGGAAGGGATTATGATCTATTTAAAGAATGGCCGCATGATCGACCCGGCATCGGGTACGGAGGAGTACAGGGATATTCTGATCAGAGATGATAAAATTGTGCGTATTGTACACCGAGGGGAGTTAGAAGAGGAGATCCAATGCCCAGATGAAGAGGTGACAACAATTGACTTATGTGGTCAGTGCGTTGCGCCTGGATTAGTGGACGTCCATGTTCATTTCAGGGATCCTGGATTTACGTATAAGGAGGATATCCATACGGGGGCTCAGGCGGCTGCCCGCGGAGGGTTTACGTCGGTGGTGCTCATGGCTAACACGAAGCCTGCGGTGGATAATCCTGAGACGCTGTCTTATGTGTTGAACAAGGGAAAAGAGACGGGCATTCATATCTATACCTGCGCCAATGTGACGAGAGGGCTGCAGGGAAAAGAACTGACGGATATGGAGACGTTAAGTGAGTCGGGGGCGGCCGGGTTTACTGATGACGGCATACCGCTCATGGATGAGAATCTGCTGCGGGAAGCATTGCGGCGGGCGGCAAAATGTGGGAAGCCGATAAGCCTGCACGAAGAGAATCCCGCACTTATCGCCAATAATGGCATTCACGCAGGGCGGGCGTCCGCCCATTATAGAATCGGCGGTTCACCCAGAGAGGCGGAAATCTCCATGGTGGAACGGGATCTGAAGATTGCGCTGACAGAGGAAGCGGATCTGTCCATTCAGCATATCAGCACAAAAGAAGCGGTGGAATTGGTACGGCAGGCGAAGAAAAAGAGCAGCCACATCTATGCGGAGGCGGCGCCCCATCACTTCACACTGACGCAGGAGGCGGTCATCCGATTCGGTTCGCTGGCAAAGATGAATCCGCCGCTGCGGGAAGAGGAAGACAGGCTGGCGGTCATAGAGGGTCTCAAGGACGGCACCATTGATATGATCGCTACCGACCATGCGCCCCACAGCGCGGAGGAAAAAGCGAAGCCTTTGACGGAGGCGCCCAGTGGTATTATCGGACTTGAAACTGCTCTTTCGCTGGGAATCCGCGAATTGGTGAACGAGGGGTATCTGTCCATGTCAGAGCTGATCGGGAAGATGAGTGCGGCGCCGGCAAAGCTGTATCATCTTGATGCCGGTTATCTGGCTGAGGGCGGGCCGGCAGATCTCGTGGTCTTTGCGCCTGATCAGCTATGGCAGGTACAGACTTTTGCGTCTAAGTCGGCCAATTCTCCTTTTGTGGGAGAAAACCTGCCGGGGGTCGTCACCTGCACGATCTGTGGCGGCAAAGTGGTGTACCGCCGTTAATAATTTGTTTGCCATTGAGGGGCTGTATTTACAATCCTTTCAGACCTATGATATAGTAGGGAAAAGTATTTCCTGCGAAAACAATTCGATGGTTCTTAGCAGGGGAAAGCAGGTTGGGAGAAAAGGGCTATGAATGAACAGACAGCGCGAAAGCAAAAGGTAAGTGCGACGATCATCTCGCAAAAACAGATTGCGGAACAGATTTATGATCTGTGGCTGGAGACAGAACTGGCGGAGCATGCCCATGCCGGGCAGTTTGTGGCGGTATATCCGAAGAGTGCGGCGACGCTTTTACCCAGACCTGTCAGCATCTGTGAGGTGGATCGGGAACAGTGCAGGCTGCGTCTTGTCTATCGTATCGCCGGAAAAGGAACGGCGGAATTTGCATCTTATGGGACAGGTGATTCATTGGATATTCTGGGCATATTGGGTAACGGATTTCCTGTGGAGGCGGCCCGGGGAAAGAAAGTCTTTCTGATGGGCGGAGGCATCGGCATACCGCCCATGCTGCAGCTTGCCAGGGAACTGGACGCAGAGAAACATATTCTGCTTGGATACCGTAATCAGGATCTTTTCCTTCAGGATGATCTGGGGGAGCATGGGCAGGTCTATATAGCCACGGAAGATGGCAGTGTTGGAGTACAGGGCAACGTGATGGATATTATCAGGGTAAACGAGCTGCAGGCCGATATGATCATGGCGTGCGGGCCGATGCCGATGCTGCGTGCCATTAAGAAATATGCCGTAGAACAGGGAATTCCCGCGTATATTTCGCTGGAGGAGAGGATGGCCTGCGGTGTGGGTGCCTGTCTTGGCTGTGTATGTAAAACAAAAGAGATCGATCATCATTCCCATGTGCACAACGCAAGAATCTGTACGGATGGTCCCGTATTCGAGGCGGATGAGGTAGACATCTGAATGTAGAGAGTTTCAATACATAGTTAGCGGTACTGCCGTCATGAACGGCAGGATCCGGAGAGAGGATAATCTGATGAATACGAAAGTGACGATTGCAGGTGTGGAACTGAAGAATCCCGTGATGACGGCATCCGGGACATTTGGTTCCGGGATGGAATACAGCGACTTTGTGGATCTGAACCGATTGGGAGCGGTGGTGACCAAGGGCGTGGCGAATGTGCCCTGGCCGGGAAATCCTACTCCGCGGGTGGCTGAGACTTACGGCGGCATGTTGAATGCTATCGGGCTGCAAAACCCGGGTATTGATGTCTTTGCCGGGAGAGATATCCCCTTTTTACGGCAGTATGATACGAAGATAATTGTTAATGTCTGCGGTAAGACTGTGGAGGATTATCTGGAGATGGTAGAGCGGCTGACGGATGAGCCGGTGGACCTGCTGGAGATCAACGTGTCCTGTCCTAATGTCAAGGAGGGCGCTATCGCTTTCGGACAGAAGCCGGACAGTCTGTACGATATTACTTCCCAGATCAAACGTAAGGCCAGACAGCCGGTGATCATGAAGCTGAGTCCTAATGTGACAGATATCGTGGAGATGTCTAAAGCGGCGGAGGCAGCGGGTGCGGACGCCCTGTCCATGATCAATACGATCACGGGCATGAAGATTGATATCCATCGAAGGAAATTTGCGCTGGCCAATAAGACAGGCGGCCTGTCCGGGCCTGCCATTAAGCCGGTAGCTGTGCGCATGGTCTATCAGGCGGCGCAGGCGGTAAGGATTCCGATCATTGGAATGGGAGGCATTGCCAATGCGGAGGACGCGGTAGAATTCCTGCTTGCCGGGGCCAGTGCGGTGGCCGTGGGGGCAATGAATTTTGTGAATCCCTATGCGACGATAGAGATCGTGGAGGGGATAGAGGCCTATATGAAGCGGTACGGCATCGAGAATGTGACGGAACTGATCGGGGCGGTTGAGGAAATATAATGCGGCGGCAATGAGGAAATGCCGTGGATCTGAAAATATAAATCATATACAACCTCTGTGCGGCATACACTTATATTAAGTACACGCATGGAGGTTTATTTTTGTGGAATTGGTAAAAAAGAAGATACATATGGATCGGATCAGCAGCAGAGCCGGTACACAAATGGTATTGGAAGAAGACGTAAATATTTCAGATAACAAACCCGACGCCAGTTATCTGCTCAACAACAAGGGCGAGATCATTATGGAGGAAATCCGCGCCGGTGAAAACGTCGTGAACTTAAGAGGCAAATTGGTGGTATCTGTCCTGTATCTGACGGATATGGAGGGTACCTGCGCCAGTATGGAAGCGGTTATTCCTTTTGAGGAAAGAGTTAACATGGAGGGCGTAGGAAATGGAGATATCATACTCACCGACTGGACGATAGAGGATCTGACGGTGGGGCTGATCAATTCAAGGAAGCTGAGCGTTCAGGCAATGGTATCGTTTGGGCTGGAGCTGGAGGAGCATGTGGAACAGGATGCGGCGGTGGATATATATCATGAGGAACCGTTGGAATACCGCAAACGTGTTTTTCCTGTCGTACAGCTTGTACTGCAAAAGAAAGATATTTTTCGGTTAAAAGAGGAAATGGAGCTGTCGGGCAATCTGCCCAACGTATTCCAGACGATATGGCATCACATTACATTTGACCATGTGGAATTCAAGGCATTGGAAGAAAAAATATCAATCCAGGGCGAGATGAGAGCTTTTTTTCTGTATGAGGGCGAGGGAGATAACGATAGAACGCTGTGGTATGAGAATACGGTGCCTTTCAGCGGCATTATCGAATGTCATGGATGCAGGGAAAATATGATTCCGGACATCCGCTACAGTCTGGGACAGTGTAATGTGGAGGTGCGTCAGGATTTTGACGGAGAAGAGAGAGTCTTCTGCGTGGAACCGGTATTAGATCTGGACATTCATCTGTATGACGAAGAAAATATGGAAGTGCTGTCCGATATCTATGGCGTAGATAAGGAGATCGAGGCGCTGACAACGGAGATACAGCTTAAGAGCCTGCTGCTCAATGGGAGCGGCAAGTGTAAGATAGCGGAACATGCCAGGATCCAGAATACGGAGATGCCCATGTACCAGCTTCTTCATTCCGAGGGTGAGATTCAGATTGATGAACAGGCGATCGTGGAGAATGGTATTGCCATTACAGGAACCTTGGCGGTGATTACGCTGTACCTGTGCAGCAACGGGTCTAAATCCATATATTCCACACGAAATGTCATTCCTTTTCAGTATGTGATCGAGGCGGAGAACATTACGCCGACCAGTATTTTTAAGCTGCATTACAGTATCGAGCAGCTGACCGTGACGATGCTGGACAGCGACGAACTGGATGTGAAAGCAGCGCTGCAGTTTAAAGTAATTGTCTTTGCCGTGCAGAAGAGTAATCTGATCACGGATATTAAAGTGGAAGAACTGGATATGAACAAACTCAGCGAGCTGCCCGGTATGGTAATCTATATCGCAGGGCAGGGCGATACGCTCTGGGATATCGGAAAGAAATATTATGTGCCGATCGCACAGCTTAAGGAAGTGAACGAACTGGTGTCGGAGGAGATCAGCGCCGGGGATAAGATACTGGTGGTGAAAGGGAGTCTGTGATTGATGCGGGCGGCGGACTTCCTTTCTATAGGGGTGTTAAAAGGGCTACAGCGGTATGTTGTAGTCCTTTCCATGTTATTTGGAAATTTCCGAAGATGCCGACAACAGAATGATCTTTTATGATATAATTGAAATATTTCCAAATACAGGCACTAAAGAAAACCGCGCTTATGGTTAAGATATCGGCAGAGGAAGAAAGGGACAATAAATGAACACAACTCCAATTTTGAAAAACAAAGTATTTTTATACCTGACAGAGTTCTTCGCAGGCATGTCGGTTATGGCGGTGGAATTGGGAGCAAGCAGGCTTCTTGCTCCTTATTTCAGTTCTTCGCAGATCGTCTGGACAATCATTATAGGGACCATCATGATCGCTATGGCTCTTGGCAATATTTATGGCGGCCGCAGCGCAGACAGGAATCCAAACCCGGACAGGCTGTATGGACGGATTCTGATCGCGGCAGTCTGGATCGCGGCGATTCCGGTAGTAGGTAAATATATTATCCTGGGCATATCCGCGCTTCTGATTTTCACGGTCAATACGAATTTCCTGATCTGGGCTGCCTTTGCAGCGTGTATGGTCATCTTTGTGTTTCCGTTGTTCTTACTCGGGACGGTGACGCCGTCCTTAGCCAAGTATTCCGTGGACAGCCTGGAGGACAGCGGCAAGGTAGTAGGGACGCTTGGCGCTTTTAATACGGTGGGCAGCATTATCGGTACCTTTGTGCCTACTTTCATTTCGATTCCGGCGGTGGGCACATCCATCACATTTCTGATCTTTGCAGGAATTTTGCTTGTGCTCTCCCTTGCGTATTTCGTGAGCGCCAGGAGAGGCGCGGCAAAAGGCGCTGTGGCGGCGGTGCTTTTTTTGTGTTGTTGCTTGCTGGGGAGATCCGGCAGTTTTGCATTCTGGGAGAGCGGGCTGACTTACGAGGGAGAGTCGATTTATAATTACCTGCAGGTCAAAGAAACCGACAGAAGCGTCATATTATCCACAAACGTATTGTTTGGTGTGCAGTCTATCCTGATGAAAGAGGAGGGGCTGACGGGGATGTATTACGATTATGCTATGGCGGCGCCGCTGATGGCGGGGAAAGAGGAGCCGGAGGAGTGTAATGTACTGATCCTTGGCATGGGGACTGGCACCTATGCCCACCAGTGCCGCAGCTATTATGGAGATATGATGATTGAGGGTGTGGAGATCGACGAGAAGATCACGGATCTGGCGCGGCGGCATTTTGAACTGCCGGAGGATGTGAATGTTACGACTTATGACGGCAGGGCGTATCTGAATGCCATAGACGGCAAGTACGATGTCATTATGGTGGATGCCTATCAGGATATCACGATTCCGTTCCAAATGTCATCGGTGGAATTTTTTACACTGGTCAAAGATCATCTGGACGAGGACGGTGTAATGGTGGTCAATATGAATATGCGGGGCAGCAGTGAGGGCAGCATCAACCAACACCTTGCGGATACGATCGGCAGCGTGTTTGGGGAGGTGTACACAGTGGACGTTAAAGGTTCCACCAACAGAGAGCTGTTTGCTTCTGACAATCCGATGATGCTTGAGAATCTTGCAGTCCGCAGGGAGAAGCTCAGGGATGAAAATCTTTCGGAGATGATGACGGCGGTTGCGGACAATCTGATCCCCTATGAAGCAGGTGATTATATCATGACGGACGATAAGGCGCCGGTGGAGCTTCTGGGGATGGAAGTCATCGACGAGCTGATTCGCGATGAGGTGGCATACTATAAGAAGATATACGAGGAACAGGGTGTTAAGGGCGTGATCAATGCACTGTAGGGAGCGATGCCAAATAGAGTAAGATCGAAAGGAAAAGGCATAAATGAAGAGGGATATGTTTGCAGATTATCATGTACACACGCACTTTAGCGATGATTCGGTCTATCCGATGGAGCAGGTGGTACGGGATGCTATAGCTATGGGAATGGATGAAATATGTTTCACGGATCACGTGGATTATGGAATTAAGGAGGATTGGGACTGCGGACATCCGATCAGGTATCGGGGAGAAGAGCCGCTGGCCAATGTGGATTATCTGTCCTATGCCGCATCCATTGAGCAATACCGTGAAATCTATGGCAGCCGGATCGCTATTAAGATGGGGTTGGAGTTTGGGATGCAGACACATACGATTTCGCAGTATGAGAAACTGTTTGAGCAATATCCATTTGATTTCATTATCCTGTCCGTTCATCAGATCGAGGATCAGGAATTATGGACACAGGAGTTCCAACGGGGCAGGAGCCAGCAGGAATATCATGAGCGGTATTATGAAGAGCTGCTGCATCTTGTGGAGACATATAAGGATTACAGTGTACTTGGGCATATGGATCTTGCCGCAAGATATGATGAGCAGGGGACATATGCCTTTGCCAGGATAGAGCCGTTGGTTTCCCGCATACTGAGAACGGTCATCGAGGACGGTAAAGGAATAGAGCTGAATACCTCTTATCATAGGTATGGTCTCCCGGACACAACCCCGTCTGTGGAGATTCTGAAGTGCTACCGCGAATTGGGCGGGGAGATCATTACGATCGGGAGCGACAGCCATAAGCCGGAACATCTTGGCGCGTATATAAGGGAGGCCAGGGACTTACTGAAAAGTATGGGATTCCGGTATTTCAACACATTTGACAGAATGAGTCCTGTCTATCATGCTTTATAAAATCCGGAGCGCATCCGTGTCCATATTTGCATGGACGGATGAAGAATTTTGTAGGAAATGATCTACAGAAAAATCATAAACAGATCATAAAGTAACTATAAAATATAAATAGTGCTTGACATGTAAAACTGGAAGTTGTATGATAATTTCAACAAGAGTAATCAATAAACCGTGCATTCGCACATTCGGGCAAGTTCTGCCGCTTTACTCACAACTACAATGAAATAGCGGCAGAAGTTATCCATAAGGCTTTCTGCTGCGGAGAAGGAGGCTTTATGGGAAATGCAATGCTTAAGGAGGATAGTTTGCTTATGGGTACAGGCAGGAAAGGAATCTATACGGTTGCGGATATTGAAGCGTTACCGGAGGGAGAGAGAGCAGAGCTGATCGATGGGGAGATGTTTGTAATGGATGCTCCATCATTTACACATCAGGATATTCTTAGCTGGCTGCATATCAGGATCGGGATATACCTCATGGAACACAAAGGTATGTGCAAAGTGCTACCAGCACCCTTTGCGGTATACATACTTAATGATGACTACAATTACGTGGAACCGGATATTTCTGTGATCTGTGACCGGAACCGGATAGACGAGAAAGGCTGTCACGGTGCGCCGGACTGGGCGGTTGAGATTGTTTCGCCTTCCAGTAAGTACAGGGATTATGTGAAAAAACTCGTTTTATATGAAGCGGCGGGCATGCGGGAATACTGGATCATAGATCCACAGCAAAGAAGTATCACGGTGTATGACCTGGAACATAAGACGGGGCCTATGCTGCATTCTTTTTCTGAGCGTGTTAAGGCAGGAATCTACGAGGATCTTTATATAGATTTTAGCGAATTTGAATGAGTATGACTTCGATATACTCCATTGAGGGGCAAAGTATGGAAAGATCCGGAGGAGTGGGCATCCCCTTATTCCATAAAAGACAATATTTAATTACTTGACAAGTAAACGACTGTTCACTATATTATATAAGTGAACAGTCGTTTACTAATTGGAGGTTTATGATGAACACGAAGGAAAAAATATTAGTGGCTGCTTTGCAGCAGTTTGCAGTCAATGGGTATGAGGCGGTATCCGTAAGCCAAATTGCTGGAGAATTAGGCATAACAAAAGGTGCATTATATAAGCATTATAAAAATAAGAGAGATATTTTTAATTGTATATTCGAATATGTTTGCCAACTGGATGTAGAACGTTCTCAAACAAACGGTGTACCAGAAAAGGATTATTCGGAAATGCCAGAAGCTTTTTCAAATGTAACGATAGAAAGTTTAGGTAATTATATGAAAGCACAATTTCGTTATTGGAGTGAAGATGAAATTGCCTGCAATTTTCGTAAAATGCTTACGCTGGAACAATACAAATCTCCGGAGATGAGTGCTCTATATCAAAAAGTTCTTGTCAGCGGACCGTTGGATTATATTGAAAATCTGATTCGTGAAATAGCAAAAGAGGAAGAGAAACAGCTGCCATCGCCCCATGCATTGGCAATCGAGTTTTATTCTCCCTTTTATCTGCTGCTTTACATGTCAGATGGAGCAGACTGCAAAGAAAAGAAAGATGAAATCGCACAAAACTATACGCATTATATCGACGACTTCTTCCAAAAATATTTTTCATAAAACTTACAGCAGAAAGGAAATTATAGTGGACAATTTAATAGACATAAAAAGATACGGATTTTCAGAAGTATTTTCAGATGACATCTTACAAGATAATCAATTAGAGCCAGCTCGTGTTCTTTCGCAGGAAAAGGGATTTTATCGAATCATAACGGGCAAGGGAGAGAAACTGGCAGAAATATCTGGAAAGTTCCGATTTCAGATTACAGCTTCTTCCGAATATCCTGCCGTTGGTGACTTTGTAATGGTAAATTGGAACGAATCCGGCAAAAGTGCAATCATTGAATCGTTGTTGCCACGAAAAAGTGCTTTTATCCGAAAAGCTGCCGGAGAGGCACAACAGGAGCAGGTGGTCGCTGCAAACATTGATATTGTATTTTTGTGTATGGCATTAAACAATGATTTTAATCTTAGACGGTTGGAGCGATATATTTCCATTGCATGGGACAGTGGCGCCATGCCTGTTGTTGTACTGACAAAATCGGACCTGTGTGATAATTTGGAAAATAAGCTTTCAGAAGTATCTTCTGTTGCTTTTGGTGTGGATGTTTTGGTTACGACCGCAACAGAAGAGAATGGATATAAGGAATTGCTGCCATTTATTTCAGAGGGAAAAACGATTGCATTCATTGGTTCTTCCGGTGTTGGAAAATCTACTCTTATCAATCGCCTGTTGGATAAAGAACACCTGAAAACGAATGGGATTCGCAATGATGATAAGGGCAGACATACCACCACTCGCAGAGAATTGTTCCTGCTCCTTTCAGGTGGCATGGTAATCGACACTCCGGGTATGCGTGAACTTGGAATGTGGGATAACAACACAGGAATTGAAAGAACTTTTAAGGATATTGAAGAACTTGCTTCTCAATGTAAATTCCGTAACTGTACCCACACAAACGAGCCAGGATGTGCAATTCAAAAGGCACTGGAAACGGGAGAATTGCAGATGGGCCGCTGGCAATCCTATCAAAGGCTAAAAGCAGAAAATGATTATATTGAAGACAAAGAAAGTTACATGATCGCAAAGGCAAAACGGGAAAAGGAAATTGCAAAACTGGTTAGAAAAATGCCAATCAAACGGTAAAAAAACTGTTCCCTGCTGTCTGTCAGGAGAGCGTTTGTGAGAATGAAATAACAGGATCATCTGTTAATGGATGCCGCCATTCTGTGATAGGTGTGCCGTACGCCCCGGATAGCTATGGAATAGGCCATGATATTCTCTGGCAGCGCTATTCCCGGATAGCCGGTGTCGCCGATATGGTGAATATCGGTTCCTGCCATTTTGCACATCAGGGCGATCCGGCGGATCGTGTCGGTGTCTGCACCCTCCTGGGAAGTTCCGATGGCAGTGATCGTGAGCGCACCCCTGTCGTGTGCATGGGCGATCAGTTTTTGTACATATTCCAGGGTGATACCCGGCACGGTGCCAGGGGCGGGAAGCAGGATGATATCTGCCCCTGCGTCAATAAACTCATCAATGTCGGCAAGGGTAATAATGTGTTCACCGCCCTCACCCGGTACGCCTGAAGCGTGCATCTTACCTGCCGCCAGGATGAGCTTGTCCTGCAGGCACTCCGATATGGCTTTAAGTGAATCCGTAATGGCGCGGTTGCTTACGCCGTTGCCGGGATTGCCTGTCAGAAGCACCATGTCCACACCCATCCGGTAGGCCCGGAGGGCATTCTCAACGGTAGCTTTGCGGCCGGCAGACATTGCCCATGGGGTATCGTCATTTTCCGAAGCGCTTTGTTCTTCTACGGGCTCTAAATTGATGCCGATCATCCGCCCGGTCAGTTGTTTAAGTTTTTGCACGGTTTCCTCGGGAGCACATTTTGGCAGGCCGTTGATCACGGGCTGATTCACGTCAAACATGTTTAAGAGCAGTAGATCGGCGCCGAGAGATGCCGCGAATTCTGCATTGGTCACATCTGTCAGCACCGGCATGGTAACGCCGATGCATTCACATGCCATAACACGGCCCTCGCTTCCGGCGATGGCGCTCAGATAGTCCTTTTTTGTAAAATGAATAAAGTCAGAAGCTACACAGTCTAACAGTCTTTTTGCCATATCCTGATTCATCCTTTCCGCTATATGTATTACATAGTATATGCGTTTTTGTCAGGTTATGCAATGAGGAATGTTGCATTATAAAAAGAGGGCCGCTATAATGATTTCAAAACAGGAGTGCGGCATACGGGAAGCAGCGTTGATGGAGCGGGAGGAGAAGTGATGATGCGCAGTGAATCGGTGATGTATCAACTTTTTATGGATATTGCAGAGGCGGATGACAGAATTCTGGCGGTGTATCTGAATGGTTCCCGGACCAACGTCAATGTGCCGAGGGACATTTTTCAGGATTACGATATCGTGTTTGTGGTGACAGAGACGGGACCTTTTATCGAAGATAAAGAATGGATCAGGAAGTTCGGCAATGTCCTGTATATGCAATATCCTGATGAGAGCCCGGACTATCCGAACGACAGGGAGAACTTATATGGATGGCTGATGCAGTTTGACGATGGCAACCGGATCGATTTGCATGTGGAGACGCTCTCTCATGCCAGAGAGCATATCCATGATGACAAGCTATGTAGAATACTGTTGGACAAAGGCGGCGTTTTGCCGCAGATCCCGGAAGCAACGGATATCGATTATCGTGTCACAAAGCCGTCGGAGGCGCAGTTTCTGGCATGTGCCAATGAGTTCTGGTGGTGCAGCAATAACATTGCCAAGGGACTATGGCGGGGAGAGATGCCCTACGTGCAGGATATGACCAATTATGTTGTGCGCAAGCAGGTGGAGAAGATGCTCTCATGGAAAGTTGGTCTGATGACAGAGTGGAGCGTTAGTGTGGGCAAGTCTGCCAAATATTTATACCGATGGCTCGACAGGGAAGAATATCAGCGCTACCTTGACACTTATTTTGGCGGCAATGTGGATGCGGCATGGACTGCCGTCTTTGCCATGTGCGATCTGTTCCGCGATACAATGTGTTACGTGGCGGAGGGGCTTGGATATACCTGTGATTTGGAAGAGGCAGAAAGGGCGGGGGCATTTTTAAGGCACGTGCATGCTCTGCCTAAAGATGCGACGGAGGTCTATCCGTAAGAAAATGACGGGACAGCATATCTGCCGCAAGGCTTTTGCCGCGGCCACGATCAGATATGAGCTGCAGGGAGCGGCGGGGAAGAGCGCAGGTTATGGGAAGCTGTACTAACCGCTGCTGTTTTAGCAGCGGTACAGCCAGTTTTTCCGGCACGAAACCAATTCCGAGGTTATTTTCGATCAGTGGAAGGAGCAGGTCGGAGGTGGCAGCTTCCATGTCAGGTTCCAGATCAATCTTATGTTCTATGAAAAAATTCTTATACAGCTCATAGGTGGCCGTGCCGCGGCCAAGGCCGACCCATGGGTAGTCTATCATATCTTTTAATTCCAAAGGGGTGCGGATAAGCTTATGATACGCCGTACCGCCTACGAGTATTTCTGTAAAATCCAGTATTGTTTCGCAGCGGATCGTCTGAGGACATGTAAAAGGAGTCGTGACTACAGCAAAGTCCAGTTTTCCGTCAGTAAGCTGTCGGACAGTTTCCGGTGTGGTATGGTTGTGAATTTTGATTTTGACAGCGGGGTATTCCATTTTGAAATCGCGCAGTGCATTAAGCAGGAAAAGATGCAGGGCTGTTTCAGTTGCGCCGATCTCTACGGTGCCGTATCCGAGTGAAGTCTGTCCGCATATTTCTTCCTGCGCTTTTAGCAGATGATCGTAAGCAGCTTCCACGTGAGCGTAGAGAAGTTCGCCTGTCTGCGTCAGACTGACACCCCGCGCTTCGCGGACAAACAGTCTGCAGTTAAGCTGGGATTCTAACAGTTTTATGACGCGGGTCACGTTGGGTTGATTGCTCCCCAGTGCAGCGGCGGCCTTTGTTATGTTTTTGTATTTGGCTGCATAGTAGAATATTTTATAATACTCGAAATTAATGTCCATAGTTTTCTCCACTTCTGCGCTGCTTTTTGCGCATAAACGAGTTTGTGGCAAGCAACGCGCAGACACAAATCTCGCGATTGAAAATTTTAATTTTCAATCTTTCATTCCTTTTGCGGCAAAAGTGCGATGTGGATAAAGATATATAATATATATATTATTAATATGTAATATATATATTTATCATATCCGTTTCCCTGTAGTATAATGCTTTTTTGGCGGGATGTAAACAGACAACATAATGCGGGTACAGGCTGACTCAGTAGCCGGTTGTCCCGCCAGAGGGAGTGTTGACTATGAATAAAGATATGACACAGGGGGATCCACGCACAATCTTATGGCTGTTTTGTCTGCCTATGTTTGGCAGTATCGTATTTCAGCAGCTTTATAATATAGCGGACTCGTTAGTGGCAGGCAGATTCATCGGTGAGAATGCCCTGGCTGCAGTGGGAAACAGCTATAATATTACGCTGATCTTTATCGCTTTTGCATTTGGGTGTAATATTGGATGCTCCGTTATGGTATCACAGCTTTTCGGAGCGAGAGACTATGCAACAATGAAAACATCGGTGTATACGGCGTTGATCGCCAGCGGCGTGCTGTGCGGCGCGTTGATGCTGTTTGGGCTGCTGTCGTGCGACACACTGCTGCGGCTTATGAAAACGCAGCCGGAGATCATGGAGGATTCCTCCCTGTATCTGAATATTTACATCTGGGGACTGCCGTTTTTGCTCTTTTATAATATTGCAACAGGTATTTTTTCGGCCCTTGGAGATTCCAGGACGCCATTTATCTTTCTTGCCATATCGTCAAGCTCTAATATCGTGCTGGATATTATCTTTGTAAAAGTTTTTACCATGGGTATTGCAGGTGTTGCCTGGGCGACTTTTTTCTGTCAGGGAGTCAGCTGCATCTTTTCTCTTGTGCTTGTGCTGAAACGTCTGGCAAACATTAAGACAGAGAATAGAATTTCGATTTTTTCATGGGAACTTTTGGGTAAAATAGCGATGATTGCTGTTCCAAGTATCTTACAGCAGTCTTTTATTTCGGTAGGGAATATGATGATCCAGGGATGTATCAACAGCTTTGGAGTCAGTGTGGCCGCGGGATATTCCGCGGCCGTGAAACTGAACAATCTGGTGATTACTTCTTTTACTACCATTGGGAATGGTATTTCCAATTTTGCAGCACAGAATATGGGCGCCCATCGCTTTGAAAGAATCAAGGCGGGATTTGGCGCGGGACTCAGGCTGGTATGGTGCCTGTGCATTCCTTTCTGTGTGCTCTATATGGCATTTGGAAAATATCTGCTCTTACTGTTTATGGAAGAGAGCTCTGCCACAGCGCTTACGACAGGCAGGTATTTCCTTTGGATCTTATCGCCCTTTTACTTTGTGATATCTGTCAAGCTGGTGGCGGATGGAATCCTGCGGGGTGTGAGCGCCATGCGGCAGTTTGTGATCGCCACATTTACGGACCTGATCCTGCGGGTGGTTCTTGCTTTTGTCCTTTCGGCGTGGCTTGGTTCCTCCATTGGCATTTGGTGTTCATGGCCTGTCGGATGGACGATCGGGATGGTTATCTCGGTTGTCTTTTATCGCCATAAGTGTACCGTGCCGGAAACATCATAACCGGATGAGTTTCAGTTGACAGAGAAATGTTTGATTTCCTGCTCTAACGTATCGCTTACATCGCGGCACACATCTACGGCGTTCTTCACTTCACTCATTTTGTCAACAAGACTGATGGAATTCTGTGCAGACAGATTTACAGCCTCAGATCCCTCGCTCATGGCGCTTGTGATCGTGTCAACGGACTGGATGATATTGCCCATGCTGTCATTCAATCCTTTGGCGCTGGTGGAGAAGTTATGCAGTATCGTATAGAATGATTCCATGTTATCTACATACTCATCCATGGCTTTGACGAACTGGTCATAGTCTTTTAATACATTTTTGTTGACATATTCCAGAACCTCAGATGTATTGTCAGCCAGTTCCTGTACCGTTTTGATGACTTCCTGATTGATATGCTGGATGTCCTGGGCGGTTTTTTCGCTGTTATCCGCAAGAGAGTTAATTTCGCCGGCGACAACGGCAAAGCCCCGGCCTGCTTCTCCGGCTCTGGCAGCTTCGATGGAAGCGTTGAGGGACAGGAGTGTTGTTTGGTTGGCAATGTTCATGATCGTTTCTGACAATGTGTTGATCTTGGTTACTTTTTCACTGTCCTGAATGGAGCGGTGAAGCAGTTCCGTAATTTCACTGATTTTATTTTCCGTAAGGTTCTTGACCTTAACAATATGATTCTTCATTGCTTTGGCGTTCTCGGATATCTGGACGGCTTTCTGGGAACCGGTATTTGCTTCCTCCCAGAGAACGTCCACCTGATTCTTGACATCACCGATCGTATCCTGAATACCGTCCGAGGTGTTGGAAACCATTTCCATATTGGCAGCCAGTTCTTCTAAAGCTGCGGAAGAGTCCGTGATATTGGTGTTTGCGGTATTGACCATGGTGACAATCTGGCCGTTAGACTGGGATAATGTCTTGGTGCTGTCCGATACTTTGGTGATAATGGTCTGTAACGTATCCAGAAAGTCATTCATGCCGCCGATCAATATGGAAAGCTCACTTTTGGTACGGGTGGTGAGGCGGCTGTTCATGTCAGCCCTGTTCTCGTCGATCTCGTTGATCATCCGCCGCAGTTCAAGGGAAGATTTCTTGATTGGACGTATGACGTTGTTCTGGAATAACAGCTGGTTAATGCCAATGATCACAAAAATGGCAACTGCGCCAAAGATACTTGTCTTGATCGTATAGCTGTACATATCCTGCTGCTTCTGGCGTAATGAAGCGATGGATTCCTCAAAGAATGCATTGGCAAGTTCGAGGTTGCTGTCGAATTTTTCATCCTCGGCCTCCAGGGCATCAATTTCTTCCACGACAGCCTCTGTGCTTTTGCCGTCGGAAGCCAATAATGCGTTTTTAGCATTTTCCGTATAAGCCTGCAGACCGGATTCCATTTCTTCGATGTTTACATCGCTGTTCCCATCCAGATAAATCTGGAGCTGTCCAATGTTTTCAATGAGCTCGTTATAGCGTTTGTCAATATTTTCAATCAGGTGTTCTTTTTCTTCTGTTTCTGTGGTAGCCAGGTAGGCGTAAATATATCGCTGAATTTTTTCATAATTCTTCTTCATATCGCCTCGGAGAACCATTGCAGGAAGATATGTATCACTGATTTTATTACATTGTTCTATGGTGTCTCGGAAGTTGTCTATGCTGGTTCCAAAATAAATTCCGAAAACGATCATCAATACCAGATTCATCAGAACCAACTGCGTTGTAATGCGGCTCCAAAAAGAAACGTTAGAAACTTTTTTGTTCATTTTTAAATCCCCCTTCGAGTTAGTACTATAAAAGCCTGTAGCCGGCAGCCTTTTGATGCCATTTAGATTATATTAAAAAATTTATTCGATATCAATCGGTTAGTTTGTTTGTACACAAAAGAAAACAATATCTGCCCTGAAAATACTCGGAACATACTGATTCCGACAACATTGTTATTTCCGGAAAGTTCGTGTATGCTGAAAAGAGCAGTAAGTCGATCGGAAAGGTATGGATTATATTATGATGAACAGCAATGCTTACAGACCTCTGACAGCGATGCCGTTTAAAGAGGATGAGACTTATACGGAAGTATTGCCACGGCATATAGCGCTGGCAAAATATATACGCTGTTACTGGGGCAGCAGTAATCCTTATCTGAAGCGGGAGGAGCACGGTGTCACGAGCACTGTGATTCCTGATACCTGCGTAGACATTATCTACCGCATTGATCATACCGACCACACCGTGGAGGGTGGATTTTGCGGAATCAACGACAGTGTCTTTTGGAGCAGGGATGACAGGACGAGAGGGCATCTCATTTCTACTTTTGCCATACGTTTTTATGCGTGGGGCGCGTATGTCTTTACTGAGGATTCTCTGAAAAATACGGTCAATGGTTTTTATGACGTGCAGTCCAGATTCGGTTGGCTTGACCGGATTCTGCGCCAACAGCTTTTGGAGCGGCATTCCATGGAAGAGCGCATATGGATAGTGGAAGAGGCGTTTCTGAGAAGATTGTCCCAGGAGGTGCGGATTCCGGCGCCGGCGGGTAGCGGCATGTCGGCTGGAACTAAAATCAGACAGAACCATGTGATCGATCACGCAGTGTCACAGATTCTACGGCATAAAGGAGCTGTCAGCACGGAAATATTGTCCCGGGAGTGCTTCGTGAGCAGCAGACAGTTAGAGAGGCTGTTTCACGAGTATATTGGGATAACACCGAAGAAACTTTGTAATCTGATACGTTATCAGTACCTGTGGAGTGATATTATATGCAACCCCGGCTTACAGACAGCAGATGCGGTGTATCGGTATGGCTATACGGATCAATCCCATCTGCTGCGGGAGTTCAAGCGATATCATACTATGGACATTCGTCAGGCAAGAGAGTGCGCATACCGCAATGTCGGAAAGCAGGAGAATTAATGTTAAAGGGAAAAGATAATTCCCAGGACGGCAGACAGGAGTATCATGATAATGGGCGAGGGAGTTTTGTGCTTTAGTTTTCCGGCGCAGATCCCAATAGCTGACAGGATGATAAAGATACAGATGCTGCCTGAATCGGGCACAAAGGCATCGTCTATATGCTTGATGCTGCAGAATGTGCTTAGCGCCATGGTAATGGCGGTTGCCAGGATCAGGCCGGCGACACAGGGACGGATTGCATCGAGAAAGGCTCTCACACCGGCGTATTTAAGCAGGTTATTTATGAGCGCAGCAATGATCAAAATTATGAAAAAAGCAGGCGAGACGACGCCAAGTGTTGCGAAGAATGCGCCTGCCATGCCGCCCTGGGATGCACCGATCAGAGTTGCCATATTGACGGCGAGAGGTCCGGGCGTCGATTCGGAGAGGGCGATAAAGGCCATAAATTCCTCTTCCGACATCCAATTGTGATATAGTACGGTCTCGCGGATCAGGGAGATCATACCGTAGCCCCCGCCAAATGATACCGTTCCGATTTTCAGAAAGTTTAGAAATAATTGTAGATAGATCATTTTGTCACCTCATTTCTTTTTCCCAGGCGGATCTGCCTGATAAGATATCCAAATACTCCAGCCAAGCCGCATACGATGAGGCAGAATACTGACGAAAAATGAATGGAGTTGACGCTGCAGCAGACCATGGAAAGGGAAATGACTACCAGGATAATGATATGAAAAATATTGTTTCGTATTCCTTTGAGCATCTGAATTGCCGCGGACAGGATCAGATACACTACGCAGGCCTGTATGCCTTTGAGTGCATACTGCACGTAGATAAATTCCAGAAAATGATCAAAAAATGTTGAGATAGCATAAATGATGACAAAAGACGGAAAGCAGACGGCGATCGTGGAGAGCAGGGCGCCCCACAGGCCGGCAATGTGATAGCCCACATAAGTAGCGCTGTTGACGGCTACAGGTCCAGGCGTCGATTCGGCGATGGAAACCATATCAAGGAACTCTTCCTTTGTGAGCCATTTCTTTTTTGTCACAAATTCATGTTCCAGAAGGGTGATCATGGCATAGCCCCCGCCGAACGTGAATGCACCTGTTTTAAGAAAAGTTAAAAATAGAGATAGGTTTTTGCTTTCCCGCAGCATTTTGATATTTACTCCTTTTCATGTGAATTTTGGTTTCAGTATAGGCGAAACGAAAAGAATTATCAATATATATTCGGTTTGTGCTTGAATGTATGTGCTACGGATGTTAAGCTTTGTTTATGCTGGACAGGCGGCGTGACAGAGAAGGAGAAAGGTACGGATATTGATATGACAGAAAACAAGACAACTACAGTAACATCGCATGCAGGAAAGAGGCGCAGCACTTTTTCCGGGAAGCTGGGATATGTCCTGGCCGTGGCCGGTTCGGCGGTAGGGCTTGGCAACATCTGGAGGTTTCCATATTTAGCGGCAAAATATGGCGGAGGAATATTTCTTTTGACTTATCTGATTCTGATGCTGACTTTTGGCTATGCGCTCATCGTGTCGGAAACAGCTCTGGGACGTATGACGAAGAGAAGCCCGGTAGGCGCGTTTCAGGCTTTTTCAAAAAAGCTGCCGTTTAAACTTGGCGGGTGGATCAACGCCGTGATTCCCATGCTGATTGTACCCTATTACAGCGTGATCGGCGGCTGGGTGGTAAAATACCTGTTTGAGTATGTGCGGGGGAACACCGAGGTGCTGGCACAGGACGATTATTTTACCGGTTTCATTTCAAACGGTTTTGATGCAGAGCTCTGGTTTCTTCTGTTCAGTCTCGTAGTAGTAGTAGTGTTATTTGCAGGAGTGAAGCATGGCGTGGAGCGGGTTTCCAAGGTGATGATGCCGCTTCTGGTACTGTTAGCGATCTTTGTGGCAGGCTATTCCATGACCAGACCGGGGGCATGGGAGGGGGTTAAATATTTCCTGATTCCTAATTTTGATAATTTTTCTTGGATGACAGTGGTTGCCGCTATGGGGCAGATGTTCTATTCTCTGTCGATTGCCATGGGTATTTTATACACCTATGGTTCCTACATGAAAAAAGAAGTTGATATTGAGCAGTCCACGGCCCAGGTGGAGATTTTTGATACGGCGATTGCCATGTTGGCAGGACTTATGATCATCCCGGCGGTGTTTGCATTCTCCGGCGGCGATCCGAATACGCTGCAGGCTGGACCGTCTCTGATGTTCATTACGATTCCTAAAGTATTTGCGAGCATGGGATTCGGAACGGGAGCAGGGATCATGTTTTTCCTGTTAGTGCTTCTTGCAGCGCTGACCAGCGCCATCTCCCTGGCGGAGTCAGGCGTCTCCACGTTTGAGGATCAGTTCGGGATAAACCGTCATAAAGCTACCGTCTTAATGGGAGTGATCATGGTTGTATTCGGCTCTGCGTCAGCTCTCGGGTTTGGTGTGCTTGATTTTGTCACGGTGATTGGAATGTCGATTCTTGATTTCTTTGATTTCCTGACAAATTCGCTTATGATGCCACTTGCGGCCCTGGCTACCTGCTTGTTGATCACCCGGGTGGCGGGACTCGATAAGATCATAGAGGAAGTGGAGCAGTCCTCTCAGTTTAAACGAAAGAAGATGTATTGCTTTTTCATGAAATATCTGGCGCCCATATGCATTGTGATCATATTACTCAGCTCCATCGCGAATGTATTCGGATGGATTACGATGTAATGGAGTTTGCCATGTCAGATAAGGTGACGGTAAAGCGGGCTTTCAGAGCAGCGCTTCCCCATACAATTCCAATTTTTGCCGGTTTCTGGTTTTTGGGAATGACCTATGGGGTTTATATGAATGTGTCAGGGTTTGCGTTCTGGTATCCGATGCTTATGAGTATGACGATTTTTGCCGGTTCCGTGGAATTTGTCACGGTAAATCTGCTGTTGGGGGCTTTCAATCCCCTGCAGGCGCTTGCTATGACCCTTATGATCAACGCCAGACATTTGTTTTATGGTATTTCCATGTTGGACAAATATCGTGGAAACGGCTGGAAAGATATTTACCTGATCTTCGGTATGTGTGATGAGAGCTTTTCTATCAATTATTCGGCAAAGATCCCGGAAGATGTGGATCGGGGATGGTTTATGTTTTTTGTGACGCTGCTTAATCATTTCTATTGGGTTTTCGGTGCGTCTCTTGGCGGGATTTTTGGCTCTTTGATTCATTTCAATACGGAAGGCCTGGATTTTGTTATGACGGCAATGTTCGTCGTGATCTTTATGGAGCAGTGGATGAAAGAGAAGAATCACGGCAGTGCGCTTGCAGGAATCGGGATTTCGCTGCTTTGTCTGGCTGCTTTTGGAGCGGAGAATTTCATTATTCCGGCAATGCTTGGCATATTGGGCACGCTAATGTTTTGTCGTGGAAGCTTTGTGAAAGACGGGAGAACAATATGACGCTGACACAGCAGTTTATTACAATCGGCATGGTAATTCTGGGGACGATGCTGACGCGTTTCGTCCCATTTCTGGTTTTTCCGGCAGGACAGGATACGCCGGACTGTATACGGTACCTTGGGAAAGTGCTTCCGGCAGCAGTATTCGGACTTCTTGTAGTTTACTGTCTGAAAAATGTAAATATTTGGACGGGCAGTCACGGGATACCGGAGGCAGTCGGTATTGCCGTAACAGCCGGACTGCATCTATGGAAACGGCAGATGCTTCTCTCCATAGCGGGTGGGACGGTATGCTATATGCTGTTAGTACAGTTGGTGTTTTAAAGAAATATCCACATTACGATTTATAGAAAAGGAGGACTGTCTATGAAGTATTATGTATCGGCCGGCGCCGGACAGGCAGGAGACGGTACGAGAGAGAAACCGTTTCTCACGATTCAACAGGCGGCGGATGTGGCTGTAGCGGGAGATGAGGTTATCGTGGCTCCGGGAATCTATCGGGAGGATGTGAAGCCAAAACACGCCGGGACACAAGAGGCAAGGATCGTATACCGTTCCGAAGAACAGGGGAAAGCGATCATTACAGGCGCGGAGCCTGCGACAGCCTGGGAACCGGTAGAGGGCAGCGTATGGAGATGCGAGATACCTAACAGTCTGTTTGGTTCGTACAATCCATATACGACGCTGGTCAGCGGCGATTGGTTCATTGCATTCTATATTGCTCATACCGGAGAGGTATATTTGAATGACCGGGCAATGTACGAGGTGACCTCTCTGGATCAGGTGAAGCAGCCGATAGAGTCTAAAGCTTCGTGGGATCCGAAATTCTCTGTGTATACATGGTATGCCGAGCAGGATGAGCAAAGAGATGTGACGGTCATTTACGGTAATTTCCATGAGTTTGATCCGCGCAAAGAATGTGTGGAGATTAATGTGCGCCGTCACTGCTTCTATCCGGAAGATGAGGGAATTGGCTATATCACGCTCTCCGGATTTAGAGTGACTAAGGCTGCTACACAGTGGGCGCCGCCGACGGCGTATCAGGAGGGAATGATTGGCCCCCATTGGTCAAAAGGATGGATCATCGAGGATTGTGAAGTATCACATTCTAAATGCAGCGGTATTTCTCTGGGTAAATATTTGCAGCCTGAGAATGACAATAAGTGGTTGAAGTGGAAATATAAAGATGGTACGCAGACTGAGCGGGACTGCATCTGTCAGGCGCAGTCGGAGGGGTGGACAAAGGAACGGATCGGCTCTCATATTGTGCGCAGATGTAACATCCATGATTGTGGACAGACCGGAATTGTGGGACATTTAGGCGGTGTGTTCTCCGTGATTGAAGACAACCATATTCACCATATCAATAACCGGCAGAATCTGGCTGGGGCAGAGATCGGCGGCATTAAGATGCATGCGGCCATTGATGTTATCATCAGGAGAAATCATATTCATCACTGTACAAGAGGACTGTGGTTGGATTGGCAGGCCCAGGGCACCAGGGTGACATGCAATCTGTTTCATGATAACACGCTTCCCTATGAGCATCTTATGTGCCAGGAGGCGATGGAGGGTATAGGAGAGGATATTTTCATAGAGGTATCTCACGGTCCTACGCTGGTAGACCATAATATCCTGCTTTCCCACAGGGCGTTTAAGCTGCCGACGCAGGGAGTAGCGATCGTACACAATCTGATAGCCGGTTCTCTGGCAGGCGTGGGAACGGGTGTTGACAACGGTGCGAAGACGCTTACTTCACCGCGCTACACGCCATATCATATGCCGCACAGAACGGAAGTGGCGGGATTTATGACCATTCTTCATGGGGATATGCGCTTCTATAATAATGTGTTTGTTCAGCAGGAAGTGCCTGCGTTTTTAGCGCAGCTGGATGAAGAGACTGAGATGACGCCATGGGATGATTATAATTCGATTGCAGGAACAAAACCTTACAGCGGATATCAGACATATGAAGAGTGGACACAGGAGTTCGAGGGATACTGCGGTATGGGTTCCGAACCTCATGACCGTTATTATATTCCTTTACCTGTCTGGACAGGCGGCAACCGGTATTATAATGGTGCGCAGCCCTGCGACAAGGAAAAGGACTTCGTTGTGGATACGGAGCACACAATATCTTTGCAGTTGGTGGAAGAAGATGGCAGGTGGACGCTTCACACGAATCTGGGAGAATATCTTCCGGCAGAAGCCCAGCTGGTTACAACAGAGGTGCTTGGTATGGCTTTTGAGCCTGAGCAGCGTTTTGAGAATCCGGATGGAACGGAGCTTGTTTTGGACGAGGACTATTTTGGCAATAAGGGAGCGCATGTAACGGCAGGGCCGTTTGCACAGACGCAAGAGCGCATGGTTCTGTAAGCAACATGAGAATATAAGACAATATAAAGGACTGGAACCCGTTGTGGATTCCAGTCCTTTATATGATCAAGTTTATTTAATCAAACTTATTAACTTATTAAATCTGTTACATGATGTATTTCTTCAGTAAGGAGACTACCTCATCAAGGTTGATCGGCTTAGCCGTATGTGCATTCATACCGCTCTCCAGACATCGCTGAATATCTTCGGAGAATGCATCTGCCGTCATGGCAATGATCGGGATTGACTGTGCATCCGGGTGATCTAAGGCGCGAATCGCACGAGTTGCTTCGTAACCGGTCATAACGGGCATTCTGACATCCATTAGGATGACATCATAATGTCCTGGATCGGCATTCTGGAATTTCTCCAGACAGAGCTGTCCGTTCTCCGCCCAATCAAGCTCCATTCCGATATCGGTCAATAATTCTTTTAATATCTCCCAATTCAGTTCGTTATCTTCTGCAACCAGTACATGCCGACCGGCCAGATCAAGATCCGCGGATTCCTCTTCCGGCAGATTATCAATGCCCATATATTTTTTCAGGCCATGGAAGAGCGTTGATTTAAACAGAGGTTTGGCAATAAATCCATTAATACCGGCTTCTTTTGCCTCTGTCTCAAAATCACTCCAATCATATGCGGAAATAAGGATAATCGGCATTTCATCGCCCATAATCTGGCGAATCTGTCTGGCAACCATTAATCCGTCCATACCCGGGAGTTTCCAGTCGAGCAGGACAATCTGATAAGGATCCCGCATCTGATGATGCTTTGTTACCATATCGATTGCTTTCTCGCCGCTCAGTGTCCAATCAGCCTGCAGGCCTATGGAATCTAATGCGTCCACAGCGGTGCGGCATAATATCTCATCGTCGTCAACGACCAACATCTTCCATGCCGGGAGTACCATGTCAAGTTCTTGCGCAGGTGCTTTTTCCAAATCCAGGATCAAATGGAATTCTGTGCCCTGGTTCGGCTCACTGTCCACGGTAATCGAACCATCCATCGCATTTACAATGTATTTGGTGATTGCCATGCCAAGTCCGGCACCCTCGGTTTTCTGTACGCGCTTACTGTCAGCCCGCGAATAAGAATCAAAAATATGTTCCAGGAACTCTTTGGTCATACCGATTCCGTTGTCTTTCACGATAACATGAGTTCGAATATACTCGTTGCCCTTTTCCTCGGGAGATTCTTCCTGGAACAGGGAAAGTTGTATCGTGCCGCCCTCCTGTGTATATTTAACCGCATTGGACAACAGATTAAGTAAAACCTGATTCAGACGAACACTGTCGCAATACACGTCTTCCACAAGTATATTATCAATATGTACGTTAAAGCTTTGACCTTTGGCTCTGATCTGGGTCTGTACAATACTGACGATTCCCTCGACCACCTCACGCAATGATATGCGCTCTTCCGTCAGAGTCATTTTACCGCTTTCAATCTTGGACATATCCAATACATCATTGATCAGACCAAGAAGGTGTTTACCGGATAAGGCAATCTTACGCAGGCAGTTCTGTACCTGTTCCTTATCATCGATATGTGCGGTTGCAATTGCAGTCATGCCCACGATCGCATTCATGGGAGTACGGATGTCGTGGCTCATATTGGAAAGAAATTCACTCTTGGCTTTCGTTGCCTGCAAGGCTTCCTGACGCGCCTCTTCCAGATCGATCATCTGATGGCGGGACATTTTATAGTATACATAGAAAATGCACAGCAGAATAATAAGGATCATCAGGCAGGCCGTCATAGTGGCGGTTGTTCTGTTCTGGTTCAGGCTGTTCATAGTCTCGTTGAGTACACCAAAAGGAAGTACCGTTATCAGATACCACTCCGAATAGGGCAGGGGGGTACAGTATACCTGCTGTCTCGAACCGCCCAGATTCATGGTTGCCGAATATTTCTCATTGGCATGCATGGCGGTGGAAAGTGTGTTAATATATGCGTCGATCTGTGCAGGATCTTCCGTAGTGTACTTTTCATGCAGACTGCTGAAATAGTCTGCGTATTCATGTCCCATATTGTTGAAAATGAAACTGCCGTTCTTCCGGATGATATAAGAGTTCATCAGGGAATCGTCCTCACCGGAATCAAGCATGACGCTGATATACTCTATGGGCAGAGCCACGATCAATGCAATACTGTCCTTACCGTTTCGCATCGGGAAATCAGCAGATACTCCGAACAGGATGATTTCATCGCCAGCAGCGTTCCTGCCAACCGCAACTTTCTTTTCCCGGCGGAGCATGGAATTATGAAAAGGCTCCGGATCGGCCAGTTCTACGGACTCGCCATAGAGCATCTCCAGATCGCCCTCTGCGGAGTAAAGAGCCAGATAGTCAAAATTCCGGACATGTACTCTGTAGATCAACTCATCATACAATTCGTCTATATCTTCTATGTCATTAGATACTACCTGAACCGCGGTCTGCGCCTGTTCCAATTTCAGATCCATGAGAGTACTGAAATGAGAAGAGAGCTGATCGCTGATACCAGTCATGTATAAGTCACCGACTCTGTTAATAGCGACTTCACTGACGCCGCTCATATAATAACCCAAACATAAAAATACTCCTGCACTAATCAGCAGAAGCAAAGTAAAACTTCCGATCAAGAAACGCGATGTACGACTTCCCTTTACATCTCGGACAATCATGTATATCTTTCCTCCCTGAATCTCTTGCTATCAGATAAATAGAACAAGTTATATTGAACGCTTCGCGTTACTACAATTATATCAGCTTTTGGCATAAAAACAACCTTTTTTTAAGGATATAAGGCAGGGAAAAGACAGGCATCCCCATAGTATATGCTGGTCAGGAGATGCCTGTGTGTTCATATGAATGAAAAATTTATAATTCTACGTCTGCCGTTTGGGCAGTAAGCACCAATATCGTGTCATTTTGGTCAATCGTCATGTCTGCGCCGGCTGCAGATTTGGCCTGTACATTGACAAGGCGCACGGTATAGGGTCTGCCGGAATGCTGGTCGCATTGTATGCTGATCCGGCCGTTATTTGCGTGTGCCGTCACATGAAGCCCGACATTCTGTGCCATATCATATACTGTTGTATGCGCCGGGATTTCGCCACGCAGAGCATATATGCGCAGTTCGACGCCGTCAGGATAATCGTAATCAGGTCTGTCACTGCAGGCGCCTGTTGCTATAATGGAATTCTCGCGAACCATTAAGGGAAGATGCAGATAGTCATATTCCCTCTCTACCCATACGCCGCCCTCCATGGTCTCGCCGGTAAAGAAGTCAGTCCATATGCCCCTGGGCAGATAGAATGAGCCGATGCCGTCTTCGTTAAAGATCGGAGCTACAAGAAGATGATCGCCCAGCATATACTGTTTATCCAGATAGCTGCAGTTCTTATCCTGTGTGAATTCCAACACCATGCTTCTCATAGTCGGAATGCCGGACCGGGAAGTATCAACAGCGGTCTTGTACAAGTATGGCATCAAAGAGGCTTTCAGGCGTGTGAAAGTTCTTACTACGTCCACCGCTTCCTCATCATAGAGCCATGGTACGCGGTAGGACTGGCTGCCATGCAGGCGGCTGTGGGAAGAGAGCAGTCCGAAAGCGACCCAGCGCTTGTAAACGTCGGCGGTGGAAGTATGTTCAAACCCGCCGATATCGTGTGCCCAGAAACCAAAGCCCGACATCAGCAGGGACAGGCCCCCACGAAGACTTTCTTCCATGGATTCATAATCCGACCAGCAGTCGCCGCCCCAATGCACAGGGAATTTCTGGCCGCCTACGGTTGCGGAGCGGGCAAACAATACGGCTTCTCCCGCACCTCGTTTCCTCTCCAACAGTTCAAACACGGTTTTGTTATACAGATAAGTGTAGAAGTTATGCATCTTTTTCGGATCGGAGCCATCATGATATACACAGTTAACAGGGATTCTTTCACCAAAATCCGTCTTAAAGCAGTCGACGCCCATATCCATCAGTACTTCCAGTTTATCCTGATACCATTTGCAGGCTTCCGGATTTGTAAAGTCTACAAGAGCCATGCCTGGCTGCCACATATCCCACTGCCATACATCGCCGTTTGGCCGCTTGATGAAATATCCTTTCTCCATGCCCTCGCCAAAAAGAATGGACTCCTGACCGATATAAGGATTGATCCATACGCAGATATTCAGCCCTTTGGCTTTGATCCTGGACAGCATACCGACAGGATCCGGGAATACTTTTTCATCCCATACGAAATCCGACCAATGAAATCCTTTCATCCAGAAACAGTCAAAATGGAAAGTGCGCAGCGGGATGCCACGGTCCAGCATACCGTCGATGAAGCTCATGACAGTATCTTCGTCGTAGCTGGTTGTGAAAGAAGTGGACAGCCACAGCCCAAACGTCCAGGGCGCCGGCAGGGCAGGCTTGCCGGTCAGATCGGTGTATCTGACAAGCACATCTTTCATGGTTGGTCCGTTAAAGAAGAAATAGTCCAGATGTCCGCCCTCTACACTGAATGAGGATTTGGTCACGTTCTCCGTGCCGAATTCCATGGACACCCGCTCGGGATGGTTGACCAGAACGCCGTATCCTTTGTTGGAAAGATAGAATGGGATATTTTTGTAGGCCTGTTCGGTGCTTGTGCCGCCGTCTTCGTTATAAATTTCTACGGTCTGTCCGTTTTTGACAAAAGGGGTAAAATGTTCGCCGGTTCCGTAGAGCAGTTCGCCTACGCCAATGCCAAGCTGTTCACGCATATAAGTGTTTTCCAGGTCACCGTTTTGCTCATAGCAGTCGCCTTTATAGTCTGTCTTCATCAGGGCGAGATCGTGTCTGCCGCTTTTGGTCAGTACCTTTCCTCCGCTCACATAGGTCATGGACCAGGGATTCTTAGTGATCACAAGAGATAAAGAACCGCTGGTGACAGTGAGTGTATTTTCACTATCTTCTACCTGCAGAGTCTGGGGATGTTCCAGATTTAACGCAAACGCAGGAGTTTTGGACAGTGTCCCCATATGGTGATCTGCCTGTACCCGGATCACATCGGGCTGAGGAGAAGAAATACGAATCGTGAGATTAATGCCTCCCAGGGTATCCCCCCTGCCATGGATCGGGTGTGTCGGTGCACACAGCGTCACCTGCGTGTCCGTCACTTTGGTATAGTAGACTTCACAGGGAGAGAAGCATACGGTTCTCTCCTTAAATAACCAACATCCGTTGCTGAACTTCATAAATAATATGCTCCTTTCAGTGATCATGTATCAGTGCTGTATCAGATCAGCGCTGTGTTATATTGTTCAGGTTGTGAGCAGAATCGCTGCCCCCTTGGCAGCCAGCGTCAATGTATCACCGGACCGGTACAGGGTATCCGTAAGCAGGTCTTTGCCGGAAACGTTCAGCTTGACCTCATGGCTGGCGTCGTCATGATTCAGGAAGAACAGGAAAGTTCCATTATCATTGCTGCGGCTGGTTACTTCAACGCAGTCCGGTGTATCTGTGATCGGATGAATATCCGCCTCGGTGCAGATATCATTGATCAGTGCGCGGTAGAAACCTGCGTCCGAACGGGTGGCAACATAGTAGGCGGTTCCACGGCCATATGTATTACGGGTAAGAGCGGGCATACCGGCATAGAAGTCACGTTCGTAGCTGCCAAGCGACGCGGCGCTCTCGGTATGCAGAAGATCGCAGATCAGTGAGGCAGGGTAAGTAACGCCTTTGTAGACAAAACTGTTATGCACATCCTCCGGAAGAGCGTCCTCTTCCTCCACCCAGATGCCGAGAATATCTCGTAGTTTACCGGGATATCCTCCTACGGTGACAAGGTCATGATCATCCACATAGCCGCTGAAGAAAGTAGTCAGGAACACGCCGCCATCCTGTACGAAACGCCGGATACGGTCATCATGTCCCGGTTTGACCATGTATAACAGCGGTGCAACGATAAGAGAGTAATCAGACAGATCGTCCTCTACGCTGATCACATCTACGGGGATATTCAGGTTGTTGAACGCTTTATAATAATTGAAGATTTCATCGCAGTAGTGCAGGTTGACGCTGGGGCCTGCGGAATAATCGGTTGCCCACCAGTTATCCCAGTCAAAAATAAGGGCGGCCTTTGCTTTCGTTCTTGCGCCGAGAGTCAGCGAACCAATCTTATCGAGTTCCTCTCCAAGTGCGGTGATCTCTCGGAAAACTCTGGTATTTTCGTGACCAGCATGGTCAATTACCGCGCCATGGTATTTCTCACAGGCGCCGATGCTGCGTTTCATCTGGAAAAACATAACGGTGTCCGCACCGTGCGCTACGGCCTGGTAGCTCCACAGGCGCATGACGCCTGGACGTTTCAGGGCATTGTAAGGATGCCAGTTAGTGACGCTGGGTGTCTGCTCCATCAAGGCGAAAGGTTTGCCCTGTTTCAGGCCTCGCATCAGGTCATGATGGAAAGCTGCCTGCTCCGGCGGCGCATCGTGTGCGGGGTAGTTGTCCCAGGAAATAAAATCCATATATTTCCCCCACATCTGGTAATCCAACGGCTGATATGCCCCCATGAGGTTTGTCGTGATGGGGATATCGGGGGTGATGGCATGAACGGCATCATATTCCAGACGGAAACACTCCAGAATGCTTTCCGAATTGAATCTTCTGTAATCTAAAGAGATGCCCTGAAAAGTTGTTCTGTGAACATTGAAATGCTCTGAGAGTATATTGGGTACGACAATATCTTCAAAGTCATAGAATGTATGTCCCCAAAAGGCGGTATCCCAGGCTTTGTTGACGGCATCGATGGTATGATATTTGTTTTTCAGCCAGATCCGGAAAGCACGCTCACAGTTCTCACAATAACATTCACCGCCGTATTCATTGGAAATATGCCAGGCCACAATGTTGCTGCGGGATTTGTAACGCTCGGCCAGTCTGGCTGCAAGCGCAGGTGCATATTTGCGGTAGGTGGGACTGTTGGGGCAGGAGTTGTGGCGGCTGCCAAACTTCCGCTTCATGCCGCTGAACTCAGTTCTTAGCAGATCGGGGTGTCTGCGTGCCATCCATGCGGGATGAGCACCGGTGGAAGTGGCGAGGCAGACTTTCATGCCGTGTTTGGATGCCAGATCCATAATCTTGTCCAGCTGATCAAAGCAGTAGGTATCCTCGGAGGGCTGCAGCGCCGCCCAACTGAATACATTGAGGGTGACAATATCAATATGCGCCAGCTTCAGAAGCCGCATATCTTCTTCCCAGGTTTCTTCCGGCCATTGCTCCGGGTTATAATCTCCGCCGTATAGAATTTTGTGCACTTGGCTGCTTTCTATCATCATATCCTCCGTTCCGAAGCGAAAGCTTCTGTGTATTCGTTACATTATACCCTATTTATGGCGGGATAACCACTCGTCAAATTGCTGTAATTTTGCATGTTTTTTTGGCTAAAAGATATGCGGAAATTTTCTTGACATAAAAAAGTCAGGTCCGAAAACCTGACTTCTTTCAATATAATAGAAATATGATAATACAGATTAGTTTGACGTTGTGAGGCCAGCGTCCTCAGCCATTTTGTCAAACTTTTCCATTACAGCATCGTAAGTCTGCTTGGAAATCTCAGGCAGTTCACCACCCCATGTTTTCTCAGCCTGCTCATAACCTTTCTTGAAAGCTTCACGCATATCCTCAATCTTGCTCGGATCGCCACCGGTCAATGCTGTTGCAAAATCAACGATTCTGCTGGATGTCTGCTCAACACCCCAATATCCGTCTTCAGCGATGTCTTTCTCAGCCTGTGCTTTGGTAGCAGCGTCTACTGTAAAATCGCCGCTTGCAAGGAATGACCAGATACCGTTTGCGGTATTAAAAGTCTCGCCCTGCTTGCCCATTAACTGCTGTACAATGTTCTGCAGCTGTTTTGCATGAGCTTCCGCATCGGCTTTCATCTTGTTTACTAAATTGGTGTTCTGTGTGTAAGTCTTAGGAGCCTGCGTGCTTGTGTCCTTTGAAGGCTCATAGACAACACCACTATCGTTCTTCTCATCGGAAGTATTTGTGACAGGCTTCTTATCCTCAGTCTCTTTGGAAACAGCCTGGTTTACCTGATAGGCATCATAGGTATTAGCAGCACCTGTAATTCCGTTTACACTCATTGGTATCCCTCCTTGGAATTTATAATTTTATAAGTTTTTAGTTACACGCAGGGGACATGACCCCTCTTCTATCTATTATATCGTACCATACCCCTGGAAAAATTAGGAGCAAAATACATTTTTTTTGCAGAAATTCATGACATAAATATGCCGTTTCACAACATGGCAAAAGAGAGTGGCGCCGTAAGGTAATATTTTGCATACAAGCGTTGGAACAATACCAGGAAAGATCAATTTGTGCATGAGGAATTTAGTGAGGGCGGCTTGACGAGGCAGCTTAATATTGTATATAATTAAGTACAATCTTTGTATACAAAATGCAATTTGAAGAATAATAATTTGGGAAAGGCAGTGCTTACTATAATAATGGAACAAACGACTCAAAAGGCATATGCAAAAATAAATATCGGACTGGATGTGCTGCGGCGCAGGGAAGATGGATATCATGAGGTCAGAATGATCATGCAGACAGTAGATATTTGCGATGAGCTGCTGTTAGAGAAGACGGACCAGCCGGGTATTGTGCTTCAGACGGATTGTGAGGGGCTCCCTGTTGACGGCAGTAATTTGATCTGCAGGGCGGCAGACCTGTTGTTTCAGGAGAAAGGAATCACAGGGGGCGTGAAGATCACGCTGACCAAGAGGATTCCTGTTGCTGCCGGCATGGCAGGAGGCAGCTCCGATGCAGCGGCCGCCATGCGGGGGCTGAATGAACTTTTTGAGATGGGATATTCCATACGGGAGCTGCAGGAATTGGGTGTGCGGCTCGGAGCCGATATTCCTTATTGCCTGACAGGTGGTACAATGTTGTCGGAGGGAATCGGAGAGATCTTATCGCCGCTTCCTGCACCGCCGGCGTGCTGCCTTGTAGTGGCAAAACCGGACATCGATGTGTCGACCGGCTTTGTGTACGGCAATCTGTATGCGGATCAGCTGACGCAGCATCCGGACATCGACGGTATGATAGAAGCACTTACAAATGGCAACTTGAAAGGAATCACCGACAGACTGGGTAATGTATTGGAGACGGTCACAGTCCGGGAATATCCTGTGATAGAGACGATCAAACAACTGCTGCGCGACGAGGGAGCTGAGAATGCTTTAATGAGTGGCAGCGGACCTACCGTGTTTGGAATATTTACGCAGGAAGACAAAGCCCGGGCGGCAGCGCAGGCAATGGCGCAGCAGGGACTTGCCAGGCAGATTTTTGTGACTGGATTTCAGAATGAGACGGGATATCAGGCTGTTGGATAAAGACGGGACAGGCGATGGACAGAAAGGTGGTTTCATATGGGGGATAATTTCGAGATGACAATGGATGAATTTCTTCCCTTGCGGGATGTGGTGTTTAACACACTGCGCAGAGCAATCCTCACAGGGGAATTGAAACCAGGTGAACGACTGATGGAAATTCATCTTGCAAATCGTCTCGGAGTCAGCAGGACACCGATCAGAGAAGCAATCCGCAAGTTGGAGCTGGAGGGATTGGTGATCATGATTCCACGACGCGGTGCAGAGGTGGCACAGATTACTGAGAAAGGTCTGAAAGATGTGCTGGAGGTACGTCGCGCACTTGACGCGCTCTGTGTGGAATTGGCCTGCGACAGGATCAGCGATGAGGAAGAGCAGCAGCTAAAGCTGGCCTGTGATAAGTTTGAGCAGGCTACAGAGACGAAAGATGCAACAGTCATTGCCAGGGCAGATGTGGAGCTGCATGATATTATCGTACGGGCAACCGGCAATCAGCGCCTGATCCAGTTGATCAATAATCTGTCGGAACAGATGTACAGGTATCGATTTGAATATATTAAGGATGAAAACCGTCATGACAATTTGATTGAAGAGCATAGAATGATATACGAAAGTATTGCCAGACGGGACAAAGAAAAGGCAGCCGAGGCGGCCAGACTGCATATTGATAATCAGGAGAAATCCATTATCAGGCAGATTCATCTGGAGCAGGAGCAGCCACAGAATACGAAGAAAAAGAAAAGTGTATAGAGAGTAGGACAATGGTTACACTTCTTATGACGGGCAGCGGTCGCAGGCGCCATAGTGACATATGGGATCTGCGGTATAAATGTGTCTGGAAAAGGAGTGTGTCCATATGTGGAATAGATCGTATGTTAAAGGAATATTGTTAAAGGGATATCGTGATATGCGCCTGCGGGCAGCAGCGGCGGGAGTGCTTGCATGTACCTGGTGGGCGGTTCTTTATCCGGAACTGTGCTTTACGCCGGATACCTATGAACGGGTGAGCATGACGGATGAAGAGGAAACTGTGCCGGAGAAAGAAGCAGCTGTGATAAGCGGGATGGACGGCCAGACGATTCTGGATGCCACGGAAGATCAGATTGTTGTGAAGAGCAGATTGTTGGAATGGCTGGAAGAGAAAGCCGGCAGGCCGGAATCGTAAGAGGAAAGAAGAACGCAGTGGATGAGACTTGCGGGGAGAGCGTAATGAGCGGACAGGAAGAAATGTGTAACAGACCCATTGGGGTTTTTGATTCAGGAGTAGGCGGGCTTACTGTGGCACGAGAGATCATGCGGCAGCTCCCGAATGAAAGGATCGTATATTTTGGCGATACGGCCCGGGTACCTTACGGGAGCAAGTCGCAGGAGACAATTACAAAATTTTCAAAGCAGATTGTGAGATTTCTGCAGACCCAGGAAGTTAAGGCGATCGTTGTGGCATGTAACAGCGCAAGCGCGTGCGCGGTGGATGTGCTGGAACGGGAGGTGGATATTCCTGTCGTGGATGTGGTGAGGCCGGGAGCAAGGACTGCGATCGAGGCGACCAGGAATGGCAAGATCGGTGTGATTGCTACGGAAGCGACGATAGGGAGCGGTATCTACAGCAGATATATCAAAGAAAACAATCCTGATGCCAAAGTGCTCAGTAAGGCCTGTCCATTGTTCGTGCCGCTGGTGGAAGAGGGGTTGTGGGAAGATCCCGTGACAGATGAGATCGCAGGCAGATATCTGAATGAGCTGATTGATGTGGGAATAGATACGCTGATCCTGGGATGCACACATTATCCCATTATACGTTCTACCATCGGCAGGATCATGGGAGATGGAGTAACCCTGGTAAATCCCGCATATGAGACGGCGCACGAGCTAAAGAGTCTTTTGGAGAAAAAGGGTTTGGAGAGTGGGCACAGACCCGGACTCGGAACGGAGCTGTATCGATTCTTTGTCAGCGATGCGGCGGATAAATTTCAGAAATTTGCCAATTCGATCCTGACCTATGGAATCTTATCTGCCAAAGTAATTAACATTGAAGAGTATTAGGTGGAAATCTTGTAACAGGAGACAACAGGAGTATACATATGACACAGGAAGTATTATTGTCGCTTCGCGGCCTGCAGTTTGACCAGCGTGAAGAAGATGCGGATAAGATTGAGATGGTGACCGTGGGTGACTATTATAAAAGAAACGGGAAACACTATGTAGTCTATGAAGAGATCATGGAAGGATTTACGCAGCCTGCCAAGAACAGGTTGAAGTTTAGCGAACACATGCTGGAATTGTCCAGAAACGGATTGATCAATGTTCACATGGTTTTTCAGGAGAACAAAAAGAATCTGACCAATTACAACACACCGTTTGGCCAGATCCTCATTGGGATTGATACGAAAAAAGTCGAGATGAAAGAACAGGAAGATCAAATCACTGTGGACGTCGATTATTCTCTGGATGTAAACTATGAGTTTCTTTCCGACTGTCATATCAAGATCAGTATTTGTTCAAAAGAGAACAGCAGCTTTTCCCTGGACTGATGAATCATGTCAGGGAAGCTGCTGTTTTAGTCTGCCCTATTTAATCGGCTTTGCGCCTGCTTTTTCCTGTGCGCGTTCTACAAACTGTTTAAATTTACTCTTTTTCTTCGGCGCTGCAACGATCGGTTTGCCGTGGAGGCCTTTGACATCCGTGATATAGATGCCGCTGACAACTGCTTTGACTTCTTTCTTGACCGGTACGGAATCGAAGATCTTCTCTTCACAGATCAACGACATGACCTGGGGACCTACCTTGGCCTTGACAACCGGAAGCTTGGAGCCGCGCAGCCACTTCGGAGTCTGCTCGATCACTGCCTGAGGGAGTCCGGCATCCCGCAGCTTCATGCGCTTCTTATCTATGATCAGCATGGAGACTGTCTGTTTCATGGCATCGATCTGCGCCTGTTGTTCGCTCTGCTTTTTCTGCGCTTTCTTACCAAGGAAATATAATACGACTACTGCAATTACCAGAATTGCCAGAATGACTAATAATACAATCGTTAATGTACTCATGAAACTACCTCCAAATTTTCTTGCTGCATGCAAAAAATATTTTATCATTGATTCCGGCTTTAAGCAAGGAAATTTGGTGCAAATGTTCGGAAGAAAACCTTTTAAGACGGAATGTTTTATGCTAATATAAATAGATGCAGGTTTGGGCATTGCCCTATCAGTTATATATGGAGGACTATTATGAAAAATAAAGGAAAGAAAAAAGCGGTAATTACGGCCGTGATGGCGGCAGCGGTGCTTCTGTCTGCCTGTGGGAATAAAGAGTATCTCAAAGACATCAAAGCGGACAAGTATGTGACCCTTGGCAGTTATACGGGTGTGTCGGTATCGGTGCAGGAGCCTGTCGTGCAGGACGAACTTGTGGAGATGTATATTGAATATTATATCCTGCCAGGTTATGCGACACAGGAAGAACTGACGGACGGGATCGTGGAATTGGGCGATACGGTGAATATTGATTATACGGGATATCATGATGGGACAGCCTTTGAGGGAGGCACTGCCGAGGGCGCTTTGCTTACGATCGGTTCCCAGCGTTTTATTGCCGGATTTGAGGATGGGCTGATCGGTGCATCGGTGGGCGACAAAGTATCTCTGGACTTGTCGTTCCCGGATCCTTACACGAACAATCCGGCTCTGGCAGGCGAACCGGTGGTGTTTGAGGTTACTGTCAACAGTATCAGCAGACCTGTGCTGCCGGAACTTACGGATGAGCTTGTGGCGACAATGAATATTGATAATTGTAAGACGGTGAAAGATCTGCAGGATCTTGTCTATAATGATTTCTATGAAGAGGCTGTGCAGAATTATGAGAATACGATTGAGACGACGATCACCGATACGATCATGTCAGGCTGTACGTTTAAGGAACCTCCGGCTAAGATGGTGGAACGGCTGAGCCAGAATCTTAAGGATGCCATGTCGGCACAGGCCACGGTACAGGGGATGACGCTGGCAGACTACATGAAAGAGTTCTATAAGCTGGATGTGGCAGCTTATGAGGAGAAATTTAAGACGGAAGCGCTTGCTGCGGCGCAGCAGTATATTATGTTCCAGGCGATCGCTGATGTGGAGGGATTGAATCCGACAGAAGAGCAGATCCAGGAGGAGGTCACGAGCCGTACGGCAGCATTCAACTATGAGTCTGAGGAAGAATATAAGAAAAACATGGACATGGAGATGCTGAAAGAACAGGTGATGAGACGCAATGTCATGAACTTTCTCAAGGAAAACAGTAATATTGAGACAGTGCCGGCCGCACAAGAGTGAGAAGTAAAAGTGCTGGGAGCTTCTGATGTAAATGTAAAAAGGCACGGTGCAGACAGAAACGGATATAAGATATAGTACAAAACTTGTTAGGGATGAAAAGGAGAGACAGGAAGTATGAGCAGTATGAACTTGACAGACATTAAAGACTTGTATCGCAGCACAGGAGATTATGTTGACAAAGAGGTGACAGTCGGAGGATGGGTGAGAAGCGTCAGAGATTCCAAGACGTTTGGATTTATCGTCCTCAATGACGGCACTTTTTTCGAGCCCCTTCAGATTGTCTATCATGACTCGATGGAGAATTTCGAGACAATTTCCAAACTGAATGTAGGTTCCGCTATCGTAGCGAAAGGAAAGATCGTGGCGACGCCGCAGGCCAAGCAGGCTTTTGAGATGCAGGCGGCAGAGATTATGGTGGAGGGAGAATCCACGGCGGATTATCCTTTGCAGAAGAAGCGTCACAGCTTTGAGTATTTAAGGACGATCTCTCATTTGCGGCCGAGAACGAATACATTTCAGGCGACGTTTCGTGTGCGTTCCCTGATCGCTTATGCCATCCATACCTTTTTCCAGGAAAGAGGGTTCGTATATGTGCACACCCCTATCATTACGGGAAGCGACTGTGAGGGCGCGGGAGAGATGTTCCAGGTAACGACGCTGGATCTGAACAACCTGCCGATGACAGAGGACGGACAGATAGATTACAGCCAGGACTTTTTCGGTAAGGCGGCTAATCTGACTGTCAGCGGACAGCTTAACGTGGAGACATATGCTTTCGCGTTCAAGAATGTGTATACTTTCGGGCCTACGTTCCGCGCCGAGAATTCCAATACTACGAGACATGCGGCGGAATTCTGGATGATCGAGCCGGAGATCGCTTTTGCGGATCTGACCGATGATATGATGCTGGCGGAAGCAATGCTTAAGCATGTGATCCGCTATGTGCTTGAAAATGCGCCGGAGGAGATGAATTTCTTTAATCAGTTCGTGGACAAGGGACTGATCGAGAGACTGAACCATGTGGTGAATTCTGATTTTGCCCATGTAACATATACGGATGCCATCAATATTCTGGAGAAGCATAACGATGAGTTTGAGTATAAAGTGTCATGGGGCTGCGATCTGCAGACGGAGCATGAAAGATATCTGACAGAGCAGGAGTTTAAACGCCCTGTCTTCGTGACAGATTATCCAAAAGAGATCAAGGCTTTCTATATGAAGCTTAATGAAGACGGCAAGACCGTGGCGGCCATGGACTGCCTCGTGCCGGGAATCGGTGAGATCATCGGCGGAAGTCAGAGAGAGGACAATCTGGAGGTGCTGGAGAAGAGAATGGAAGAGATGGGATTGGAGAAAGAGGATTATCAGTTCTACCTTGACCTCAGGAAATATGGTTCCGCCCGTCATGCAGGATTTGGGCTTGGATTTGAAAGGTGCGTTATGTATCTGACCGGTATGGGCAATATCAGAGACGTGGTTCCATTCCCGAGAACGGTCAATAACTGTGAGTTATAGTAGTACGAAATATATGCCGTTTACAGTGGTTTGCCCGGAAAGCCGGACGTATGTTCCGGCTCCAGGTTTGCGACGGCAGGACAGACAGTATGTTTTGGTTCCGGGTTTGCGGCGGCAGCCCGGAAAACATGTTCCGGCTCCAGGTCTGTGACGGCATGAGAGCAGGAGACGAGGCACGGCAGGATGAAGAGAAGATATACCCGGGCAGTATGTATCGTCATATCTTTTATAATGTTTTTCTTAGTGGTAGAATCGGTGGCGGCTACCACTATTTCTGATCTTCAGAAAGATATTAAAAAGAATCAGTCCCAACTGGATAAAGCCAATCAGCAGATTTCCGATGCAAAGGGAGCACAGGCCGGAATCGGTGAGGAGATCGATCAGCTGGATGCTGAAATGGTGGCGCTTTTGACGGACATTAATCTGATTCAGGAAGCGATCGCAGACAAGGAAGAAGATATCGCCAATACACAGGCGGAGTATGACGCCGCGCTGGCGGAACAGGAGAAACAGTACGAGACGATGAAAGTGCGGATCCGTTTTATGTATGAGCGGGGAGACGCTTCATATCTGGAAATGTTTTTCGGCGCTAAGAATATGGGCGAAATGATGAACAAAGCCAATTATATAGAAGAAATCTATGAATATGACAGAAAGCTGTTGGAAGAATACAAGACCATCGTAGCGCAGGTGGCAGAATTACAGGATACTCTTGAGGAAGAGAAATCAGAGCTTGAGACTTCCAAGACTGAGCTGGAAGAAGAAGAGGCCTATGTGGAGGAAGTGTTGGCACAGAAACAGCAGGAGTATGAGAACTATGGCGCTGTACTTGCCAAGGCGAAACAGGAGGCGGCTGTCTATACCGCAAAGATCAAGCAGGAGACGGCGCAGATCCGGAAACTGGAGGAAGAAGAGCGCAGACGCAGGGAAGAGGAAGAGCGCAAACGCCGGGAGGAAGAAGAACGGAGAAAGGCGGAGCAGGAAGCGCTGCTCGCTGCACAACGAGAGCAGGATTCGGAGGATGGAGAACGCGATCGTAGTGAAGAATCGGAAAAAGACTCCGGCAGCAAAGATAAGAAAAAGGAAGAGAGTCCAAAGCCATCTTCTTCTGGCGGCGGTAAGGGACAGCAGATTGCAGATTTTGCATGTAAGTATATCGGTAATCCATATGTGGCGGGCGGTACAAGTCTGACTAACGGCGCTGACTGTTCCGGGTTTGTGATGGCAGTCTACCAGGCATTCGGGTATTCTCTCCCGCGAAGTTCCTATGCACAGTCCGGCGTCGGCAAGTCGGTATCTTACTCCGAGGCCCAGCCCGGCGATATCATTTATTATGGCGGACATGTGGGAATCTATATTGGAAACGGGCAGATTGTGCATGCCAGTACGGAGCGTACAGGGATTAAAATCACCTCGGCAACATACAGAAATATAATTACTGTTAGACGAATTGTATAAAAACATTGCTTTATCTCCGAAAAATTAGTACAATAGTAACAAGTAACTATGGGCGTATAGGTGTACAGAAGTAAAATATGTATTTCGGAGGTGAAATAATGAAGATTAGGGCAAAGTTGACAACGTTTTTTTCGGTAATTTGTATTGGCTGCATGCTGGCGGCTATTCTGTGTATTATTTCAGTTGCAAAGAATCGTATTGCTGATATGAATAATACACAGTATACGATTGAGGCTGAATATTACGCGACGAGAATCAGCGAGTGGTTAGAGGGCAATATGGCTGTTCTCGACACGATTAATGTATATATGCAGACACAGGAAGAACTTGATAGGGAGAAGCTGTGGGATTATCTGCAGGCGTTGACAGAAGAAAATGTCAACACAACGGATATTTATGTGGCATTTTCCAATGGAGAGTACTATGACGGCGCCGGATGGGTTCCGGAAGAGGGATGGACTTTTACTGACCGGTCATGGTATAAGGGAGCGATTAATTCGGAAGAAAAAGTCTGCAGCGATCCTTTCCTGGATTCGGTTACAGGCAGTATGGTGGTTCCGGTAGGACGTAACTTTACACTTGCAGATGGAAGTACCGGCGTTATCAGTATGGATCTTCAGCTGCCGGTATTGTTTAGTATATTGGATCAGACCGTTGATACCACTGACGGCAGTTATGCATTTCTTGTCAATAATTCAGGGCTGGTTCTGATGCATAAGAATGAGGAATTTGTTTCTACGGAGGCAGAGCCGAAAGCTGTTAAGGATCTTCTCAACGGGGCATATAATACGGCGATCAGCGAGGGAACCCAGATGGTGGACTATGACGGCGTGAGCAAGTATCTGAAAGCGTATCCGGTGGGGACGAGCGGATGGAACATCGTGGTCGTAACGCCGGCATCCGTATATGACCGGATTGTTGTGCAGATTCTTAAGTTCGCGGTGGTTGTTATGGTTATTTCAGCAATTGTGGCGGCCGTTATTGTGGCGGTTTACAGTGGAACTTTCACGAAGCCGATTCTTGTGATGCAGAATGAAGTGACCGAACTTAAGGAGTTAAAGCTTCAGCTTAAGGAAAGCGCACTCAATCCGAAGCGTAAAGATGAGATGGCGGTTATGGACCGGGCCATACAGGCAATGAGGCTTTCATTGCATGAAATTTTGCAGCAGATGATGGATGCTTCCGGTGTACTGCGCAGACAGTTCGATAACGTGGAAAGCTCGGTAGAAAGCACGGTTATGAACAATGCATCGGTTAAAGATACGGTAGAGCAGATTGTTCTTGCGATTGATGATGTGGCACAGCAGACGCAGCACGCCAATGAAAACCTGGCGGATTTTGCGGACAAACTGGCGCAGGTTGCCGAGCGGATGGAACGTATGAACGAAGTGGCCAATGTTGCCGTACAGCAATGCAGCGAGGGAATGCAGACAGTCGGAACATTGTCAGAGAAGATTAACCAAAGCCGTGAGATACAGGAAGCTACATACGAAACGGCCAACAGCCTGTCACAGAAGTCAGTGTCCATCGATGGAATCAGTAAGACGATCGGTGAGATCGCGACTCAGACATCGCTGCTTGCGCTCAATGCATCCATAGAGGCGGCAAGAGCCGGCGAAGCGGGCAGAGGGTTCGCTGTTGTGGCAGAGGAAATTGGTCAGCTTGCGGGACAGACTACTTCGGCGACACAGAATATTAACCAGATTATTACGGAAATACAGACCGAGATCAGAAATGTCAGTGCACAGATTGGACAGATTCAGGAGACGACTACGGAGAGCATGTCGGCTATGGAAGATACTCAGGGTGTGTTCCAGCAGATCAGCGACGATATTTCCAGTATGGGAAGCGATATCAATGAATTGGAGAATGCCGTTGAAACGTTGAATCTCAATAAGAATGAGATCGTAGATACGTTCTCGGGTATATCCAGCGAGACGCAGGAATTATCGGCGGCAAGTCAGGAAGTAAACAGCAGGGTGGAGGATCAGAACACGGAGATGACCAATATCGGACGGGCTATGCATGAATTAGATGGCGTCGTAAAGCAGCTTGATGAGATCATCGGCAGATTCGAGCTGTAAGGAAGATCCTTTGGAAACATAAACCAGAATAAGTGGAGAAGCGCTCATTGTAAGATGGGCGCTTTTTGCTGCGTTACGCAGGCTCATTAGAAATTTCAAAGGAAGTGTGGTTTAAAGTGATTAAGCGGGATAAGAAATGTATTGTTGATTGACATATAAGAATAACGGTGATATATTGTACATGTACAATAAGTACAATGTGATGGGGCAAATAAAAGAAGATGTATCGCGGGGCATCGTACAACGTATATGGAGAAGCGAATGGAAATTATAATCAGCAATAATGCTAATAAACCAATTTACGAGCAGATTACTTCGCAGATCAAGACGATGATCATGAACGGCGAACTGCAGGAGGGAGAAGCAATTCCGTCTATGCGGGCGCTGGCGAAATCCATTCACGTGAGCGTGATTACGGTACAGAAAGCCTATGAAGATCTGACAAGGGATGGTTTTATCGAAACGACGGTGGGAAGAGGAAGTTTCGTAGCGGCGCGGAATAAAGAACTGTATCAGGAAGAACAGCAGCGTATGGCGGAGGAGCATCTGCAGGCTGCTGCAGAAATCGGACGAGTGAGTAATATTTCGTTAGAGAAATTGACAAAGATGCTGGAGCTGTTTTACAGGGAAGATGAACTGTGACAGAGACAATAAAGTGTGCGCGGGAATAAGAATCGGAACGGGATATATTAGCAGTCATGGATTGACGGATAACCAGTAAGGGAGGAGCGGCATGGAAAATATATTGGAGCTTGAAAAAGTGTGTAAGACATTTCAAAAGACAAATTTTAGTCTGGATCAGGTTTCTTTTCGGATTCCATATGGTTCTATTATGGGATTTGTGGGAGAAAACGGCGCGGGCAAGACGACTACCATCGGATGTATACTGAATACGGTATTAAAGGACAGTGGAACAGTCAGAATCTTTGGGCAGGAGATGAAAGACGTCGACACAGAACTGCGGGAAAAGATCGGAGTTGTCTATGATGGGGATAATTTCCCCGGTTATTTGACGGCGGCACAGCTCTCCAGGATCATGCAGGGGATTTACCGGCAATGGGATCCCGTGCTCTTTGAACAGTATTTAAATATGCTTGGCTTGCCAAAAGGGCAAAAGATTAAGAAATTATCCAGAGGAATGACGATGAAACTGGCGATTTGCGCTGCACTGGCACATCATCCTCAGCTCTTGATCCTGGATGAGGCGACAAGCGGACTGGATCCGGTTATGCGGGATGATATATTGGATCTGTTTCTGGAGTTTGTGCAGGAGGAAGATCATGCTATACTGCTTTCTTCCCATATTACCAGCGATCTGGAGAAAGTTGCGGATTACATTACTTTTATCCATCAGGGTAGGCTTGTCATGACGGCATCCAAAGATGATCTGGTGTACAATTATGCTGTGCTGCGGTGCAGAGAAAGCCAGTTCAGGGAATTGCGGCATGAGGATGTGCTTGCTTACCGCAGACGGGACTATCAGATAGATGTGTTGGTTGCCGATGGTAAGAGCGCCCAAAGAAACTATAAGGATGTGGTCGTTGATCATGCATGTGTGGATGAGATCATGCTGCTTCTGGCAAAGGGGGAACGGTTATGAGAGGACTGCTGAAAAATAATTTCTATGCAAGCGTTTCCAATATCAAGATTTTTCTGATTCTGGTGTTTCTGTATGGGCTGGGTCTGTCTGTGGCAGTTCATGGTTTTTGTCTTGACAGGAACATAGATGTATTTATGCTGTTTGTCAGCGGTATTGGGATCAGCCTTCTGATGGGAGCTTTTTTCTTCCCGCTGTTCTATCTGGGCGGCGAGGAACGCAGCGAGGTTTTTCTTTTTATCAGTGCGCTGGGCGCCGGCACAATCTTCATGAGTATGGTGAACTTGGTGAATCGATGGTTTGGCGATAAGATGAGCGATATGGAGATATGTCTTGCAGGGACAGCGCTGCTTGGAGCTGCTGCGGTGGCGTTTTTGGCATCATACGCAGCATCAGTCAGGATTTTCAGGAAAAAGGAGTGTTAAGGGAGGTTTGTGATCACTTGCACAAGGAGGATAAGGATCTGGATTCAAATGGTATTACAATACAGCCTATAAAAGGAGAGGGCTATAAAAACGGCAAACCGCTTGAGCTGACATCAAATGAGTACAAGCTGCTCTGTCTGTTTATGGGAAACCCGGAGATGGTACTTTCGCCCGAGCAGATACTGGACTGCCTGCGGGATCATAAAGGGAATTATATTGATCACAGGATGCTTGCGGTATATATTCGTAAGCTGAGAATGAAGATTGAAGACGATCCGGCGAAGCCAAAGCGGATCGTGACAGTGCGCGGCATGGGGTATAAGTGGAAATGCCAATAGCGCTGTGGAACAGTAAAGCGGTATATATGCTAAAAGCGCAGGACTTCAGAATAATTTGAAGCCCTGCGTTTTTGTTGTCTGTTCGCTGCACTGCCGACGCTAGTTTGATGCTTTGGATTTGTGTGTCGAGAGTGTGAATAAGAGAAAAAAGAACAAAAAGGTACAGCATACTCTGGTAAATACAACTGCAATCTGTTCACTGAGAGTAACTGAAAGTATCATGCGTATTACAATAATTAATGCCATTATAGCTGCTGCGATCAATGCCTTTTTCATATTTTATGTCTCCTTTTCTTTCGCTGCCGCGTTGTGTTTTCTTGTCTGAAATCAGGATACCAAATATCGTGATTCACATCCATTGACTTAGCTTACAGTTTATGAATGATAACTTACAATTGTGTAAGATTGGATCGATCACTCTGTATAATCGGGTAATCGATGCTGCGCAATGTTCCGTTTTATCCTGACCAACAAAAAAGGACACTTCAAACTTAAGAATGGGACATTTAAAAAGAAAATGGCCATTGCTAAAATATCATTATAAGGGTGTAACGGTCAGGGCACAGACTCTGCTACACGAACGCCGTATGGACGGCAGAGAAAGGAGACGGGGGATGAAGAAAAAATGGAAGAAAGGAATTATTAATATTTATTATATTCCGGCGTTGGTATTGTTTGGGGTATTCGTAATTTATCCACTGCTGAAAGGGATTCAGATATCTTTTACAAACTGGGATGGTTTCTCGCAGAAGTATTCCAGTGTGGGATTAAGAAATTATCAGACCCTGATACATGACAGTCATATCAAAACGACGCTGATCAATACAGTCATATATGGATTTGGAAGCACTTTACTGCAAAATATTCTCGGATTGGCATACGCATTGTTTCTGAATAGAAAATTTGTGGGAAGAAACATGACGAGAGCTGTTATTTATATGCAGGCGATGGTTGCTTCGCTGATCATGGGATATATGTATTATTTTATTCTGCAGTATGACGGCGGGGCGCTCAATGACATCATGCAGATTCTGGGACTTGAAGCAGCTGATTGGCTGAGCAACGGACGACGGGCAGTTATCCTGATCACGCTGATCAACTCCATTCAGTTTGTGGGAGTATCTATGATTCTTTATCTCGCAGGGCTTCAGGGAATTTCCACATCATATTACGAGGCGGCTGAATTGGATGGGGCCGGATTCTGGCAGAAGTTTCGTTATATTACATGGCCTTTGTTAATCCCGGCGGTAACAAGCTCTGTCATGTTGAATCTGATCGGAGGATTGAAGTTGTTTGACATCATACAATCGTTGACGGCAGGAGGTCCCGGGTTTGCGAGTCACTCTTTGGCTACACTTGTATCCTATACTTATTTCCGTGGACAGAACGCAGGTTATTCTGCGACAATTGGTATTTTCTCATTCATTTTGATTATGGTTGTGAGCATTGTGCTGATGAAATATTTCTCGAAAAAGGAGGGCAATGTGTAATGAAAAAAAACAGAATAGGAGTAAAGTTTAGTGTCAGTACTGTGATAGCGCTGCTGATCTGTGCATTTCATTTGATCCCTTTTTATATCATGATCGGCGTGGCAATGAAAAGCCCGTATGATACGAGTTCGCGCTGGGTCTTTCCGGGGTATCTGTATCTGGATAACTTTAAAGAAGCGATCCGTTATGGTAAGATTCTGAGAAGTATTTTGTCCAACATAATCATTACTGGCGGAGCGGTGGTTGGAATCATGATCATAGGGGCTCTGGCGGCATATCCTTTGGCCAGAAATCAGTCCCGGTTAAACAAGGTGGTACGAACATTCAGTCTGGGTATGATGATGGTACCGGCTTTAAGTCTTCTGGTGCCGTTGTACAGTCTGATGGTAGACATTGGCGGAATCAGTACATATTGGGGAATCATCATGATTCTGGTCACCTTTCAGCTGCCTACAAGTATTTTTCTGTATACGAATTTTATTATATCCATCCCACCGGCACTGGATGAGGCGGCGGCAATCGACGGATGCTCACGGTTAAAAGTATTCTTTCTGATCATTCTGCCGCAGCTAAAGCCGGTGACGGCATCTGTGGTGATCATGACCGGGGTAAGCTGCTGGAATGATTATATGTTCAGCCTCTATTTCCTGCAGTCTCCACAGATCAAGACCGTTACCTTGTCCGTGGCAAGTTTCTTTACGCAGACACAGAGTAATATGGGCGCAGCGGCGGCCGGAGCGCTCTTAGGGATCATTCCAATCGTGACGCTTTACCTCTGCCTTCAGAAATACTTTATTAAGGGCATGTTGGACAGCGCGATCAAGTAGGCATTTGCGGCTTTCCTTTCAGCTGCTTTTGGAATTCTGAGGGCAGCATGCCGGTCTGCTTTAAAAAGATATCCTTAAAATGTCTGGTGCTGTAGTAGCCTACCAGCAGTGCAGCATTTTTGATTAGAATATCCGGATTTTCCGTCATGAGACGTTTGGCATTTTGAATGCGGACTTCCATAACATAGTCGATCAGTTTGGTACCGACTTTTTCATGGAAAATTTTGCTCAGATAAGTAGGAGCAAGGGAGAATGTCTCTCCAAGGGAAATAATACTGACATCGTTGGCATAATTGATCTCAATATAATTTTTAACCTGCTCTATGATATCCGGTTGAATGACGGCGGCATTTTCGTACATGTTTTTGGTCTGAGAATGAAGCTGATGACAGAAATCCGCATAATCGGGAGTAGAACAGTCCAACTTCAATGTTTGGGAGAGATTGTCTATAATGGGGGAGAAAAACTCTGCGAAGAGTTCTTTTCCTCCTTTCATATTTCGAAGCTTTTCCAGATATTTCTGATAGCGGATCTCATCTTTCTCCACATAGGCCTGCATCATTTTATCCAGTGTTCCGGAGAAAGAGAGGGCATTTTGCTTTTGCAGGATCAGATGGAATTCCTCAGCTGCATGGGGGATTCCTTTTTGCATATACAGGGTCATAGAAAGGTGATCCTGCAGGAAGACATTCTGGTCAAACAGGTCTTGAATTCCCTGACGGCTCTGGCAGTAAAGGATGGAAGTATCCTGCAGCGGTTCGTGCAGTTCGGATTTAGACAGGTGGCTGAAAACACGTCTGGTCTGGCCTGAAGAGGCACGAAGAACCAGGCAGAGCAAACCGGACTGCAGACAGAATAAGGCAAAGTAATCTTCGGGAGAGCGCCATAGGGCCAGCCATTGGCGAAGTTCCGGAAGCATGGTCTTATAGAGAGAACCGGAACTGCTCTGGCCGGTCATATCACTTTCGTAAAAATGAACGGCTGTATAGAGTTGTTCGGAGGGCAGGTCAAAGAGATTGCTGTCCCGGGTTGTTTCAGGTGAATTGAACAGATGCGAAACATGTAATTCAAATAAATGGTTCGAGTCTATATGTTTTTGACGGACCTGGGACTGGACATCCAGGAGAATCTGCTGTATGGCATCCGATTCCAAGGGCTTTAAAAGATAATTTTTTACACCCAGTGAAATGGCGTTTTGAGCAAATTTAAATTCTGAAAATCCGGTTAACATGATCCAGGTGGTATCGGGACAGAATTCTTTGGCAGCCTCAATGGCTTCCAGACCATTTAAAAGAGGCATTTTGATATCCACAAAAGCAAGATCAGGAGACATGGTTCGACATACCTCCAGCATTTCCCGGCCGTTTTTGGCTTCCAGAATCTCGATGTTTTCCAGATCCATATCTTTGATAATCTTTTTTAAACCTAAACGCACCAGATTCTCGTCGTCTGCAATTAAAATAATCATGATCAAACCTCCCGGACTTTGGTTGTAATGGTTATGAAAGTGCCCGTTTCCGGGGAACTTGTCAATATGAAAGAACTGTCGCTTTCAAATAGATAAAGGCGCGACTGTACACTGTCCAATCCTACGTTTTTGGGAGATGAAGTTTCATCGGGATGGAATCCTACACCGTTGTCTTCAATGGTGATCAGGAGCTGTCCCTTTTCAATTGCCGCGCTGATCTTTATGAAGATCTGTATGTCGTAGGGTTCCATGCCATGGACAATGCTGTTTTCTACAAGCGGCTGCAGCAGAAATTTGGGAATGATACATTGGCCTGCGTCCGGTGTAACATCAATACTGTAACGGAGTCTGTCGCTGTAGCGGATGCATTGCAGTTCAAGATATTGCACAAGGAAATCGCATTCCTGCAATACGGTGGTTTTTTCACCACGTGTACAGGAATAGCGCAAAAGCTTATTCAGGTGCAGGATGGATTCCTTGACCATATTGGTATCTCCGAGACTGTTCATGACCAGAATGCTGTTTAGTACGTTGTACAGAAAATGAGGATTGATTTGAGACTGCAGGGCAATGTATTCCATCTCCTGACATTTAATAACGGAAATATATTCATTCTGGATATGTATCTGTAGTCTGTCTACCATTCTGTTCAGTGCGTTTCCGATGATTGCCAGCTGATCATCCCCCTGAGCCTCCACTCTCTGGGATAAATCACCCTCTTCCGCATGCTGCAGTACGTCCAGAATGCTATTGATAGTCTGCACCATGGAGCGGGAGTTGCCAGAATAGATTCCTATCGACAGAATGAGGAAAAGCAGTGTGACCACCAGAAGGAAAATGCCAACGGTAGAAGAAAAACGATTAATACCGTTCTGGTTAGACAGAACCGCCAATGTCCAGTCCGCACCGTTGATCGGATAGTATTGAACGGAATAGGTTTCACCGTCAGTGATTCTGGGCGGCATGTCCGGTAGAAGAGAATGCGTAAGCTCTCCGATATCTTTTGTGCGGTACAGTATATTGTTGTTTTTATCGATGAGCAGGAGCGTGTTGTTCTCACCGAGTTTGATGTTTTTAAACATATTTACAAGTGTATTGTCATATACATCCAGACGGAGAATTCCAATCGGCTTGTCGTTAATAGCATCCCGTATCAGGCGGCTGGTGGAGAAAAAGAAGCTGTCCGCAAGCAATGGAGAGGTAAAGGTATAGTCGTTTGTATAATGGAAGTAGGATGAGCCGTTTCGGGCAATGACAGCATCCTGCCATTCTTTATTTTGCATAACAGCGTTTTCTATAGACTGAATTTTGGTCGTGTTTTTTGATATGATGATCGGCGAGTCTGAAAGGGTATTCTCCGAGGTAAACGGGATGTAGATAATACTGAGAATATCATCCCGGTTTGTATATATGATCTGGGATATGGAGCGCTGGTATTTTTGCTGCATCTGGTATTGATGGTATGTACTCCCGGAGGAATCCCCCTTTTTCATTTCTTCCATATAGTTCATAAGTTCCGTGTAGGAATAGGGTGCCAGTGTCAATGCATTCAAATCTTTCAGATATGTTTCCACATGGCTTGCTGTGGAGGACAGAAGAGCCGTATTCAATTCGGAAGTATCGTTGCGGTATGTACGGTAAAAAAAGAGAGTAGATACAATTGTTGTTAATAAGAATGGTATGATGCAGCTGATTATGTAGATAATGGATAATTTGTGCCGGAACGTGTAGGAAATTTTCATGGTTACCTCTGAAACCTTTCTGTAGTGGTTGGGGCTTATTTTTATCATTAATCTCTGATCAGGGTATTCTTGCAGAATATTTAAGTTTAAATATGAGATTATTATAAAGTAGTGAATCCAAAAAGTATATATCGATTTCAGGGCAAAGTCCGGAAACCGTAACAAAACATAAGAAAGGACATTTAAAACTTAAGAATGGGGCATTTAAAAAGGAAACGCCCATTGTTACAATGTGAACATAGAAGTTACGAAAGATGTGACATGGAAAGGAGAAGGGATAGATGAAAAAGAGAACAGTAAGTATTATATTAGCAGCAGGTATGATGATGTCAGCTTTAGCGGGCTGCTCTTCAAGACCAGCCGAACCGGAGGTGAAGCAGAATGAAGCAGCTCCGGAGCAGGAAGCAGAGGCGGATGCTGACAAAGAGAACACAGAAGAAACAGCTAATGCCGCAGGGGGTAAGTATGAGGGCATAACGCTAAGCTTTATGAGTAATATTGCAGGTGTGCAGAGTGAGGCAATGGAAGAGGTCATTGCACAGTTTGAAGCAGATACAGGAGCTGTGGTAGAATACAGTTCACCGGGAGCAAGTTATGAAGAACTGATGAAGACCAAGATGGCGGCAAATCAGCTTCCCGATCTGTTCACTACTCATGGTTGGAGTATTGCAAGATACGGACAGTATCTGGAGCCCCTTAACGATCAGGCATGGGCTTCAAGGTTGTCGGAATCTGCAAAGCAGATCGTTGTAGACAGTGCGAGCGGAAACTTCTATTGTCTTCCGGTCGATGTAGATGTAGCGGGAATCATTTATAATAAGACAGTATTGGATGCCGCAGGAGTGAACGTAGATGATCTGACCACGTGGGATGCCTTTACGCAGGCGCTGGGAACGATCAAGGATGCCGGATATACACCCGTACATATCGGTGGAAAAGATAACTGGACGATCGGTCAGTTCTTTGACTGGGTTGCACCATCCTATCTGATTACGGATGAAAATGATAATCACAGGGATGCTCTGAAAGACGGAAGCTTCGACTGGTCAAACTGGAATGGCATCGCACAGATGATGGCAGACTGGAAAGCGGCGGGTTACTTCAATGTCGATTGTCTGACGGCAGACTACAATGCACAGATCAAGGCTATGGCTGAGGATAAAGTTGCCTTTGTATTTCTTGGAAACAGTGCGGTAAATGAAATGCAGTCTGTGAATCCGGACGTTAACCTGGGATTTATGAGCGTGCCGGCAAGCAGTGATGCGGATGAACCGACCCTGATCGGTGGAGAAAGAATCGCCATAGGCGTATGGAAAGATTCTGAGAATAAAGAGGCGGCATTGGAATTGCTCAGTTATTTTGCGCAGGATGACAATATGGTGAAGATCGCATCGGCAGACGGTGCGCCGGCAAGTTTTGATGGGGTGACAAGCGATACGGGAATCATCACGTCTGATTTGGAGAAATATATGGCAACAAGCCGAATCTTCCCTTATTTTGACCGCGAATATCTTCCGAATGGTATGTGGGACGATATGTGTATCACAGGGGCTTCTATTCTGGCTGAGGACGCAGGGGCAGTAGAGGGAGCATGCACTGGAATGGAGCAGAGCTATAAGGCAAAAATGGAGATTCAGTAAGATTTGCTTTGGCTTTAGGTGAACTTGGATTAGCCCATACATTCAGTAGTAATAGTCTTTTTCAAAAATATAGGGTCATAACCCCTCAGAACACTTCATACAATGTAAAAAAGTGTTCTGAGGGGTTTCCTTTTGAAAGATTATATTGAGGAACGTGCAATTCAGATTGCCAATTATATCATTGAGAATAATGCTACGGTGAGACAGACGGCAAAGGAGTTTGGGATATCCAAATCTACGGTACATAAAGACGTAACCGACCGTCTTGCGCAGCTCAACCCATCGCTGGCATCAGAGGCAAGGAAAGTGTTGGACGTTAATAAGTCGGAGAGACATATTCGTGGGGGATTGGCTACAAGAGAGAAGTATCTGCACCAGCATGGATGCTGAGGTCAATAAATAGAGTTTCGTGAGAAAGAATAGGATTGATTTGCTAACTACTTTACATCATGGATAAACAGGCATAGAATATAGCTTGATATTACTGGAATGAGTACATATTCAGAACTTATGTAAGGACAGTGGCATATCATGCGCGCAAAAGAGGAAGTACAGGGAATATTTTATAGCAATGCTGATCTTAAGAAACTGATTCTGCCTTTGATCATGGAACAGCTTCTGGCTATTTTAGTCGGTATGCTGGATACTGTCATGATTTCCGGTGTGGGAGAGGCGGCGGTGTCGGGTGTTTCGTTAGTGGATAACATTAATATCCTGGTTATTCAGGTATTTGCGGCACTCGCCACCGGCGGCGCCGTTGTGGCAGGACATGCTCTGGGACAGCGCAATGAGGAAGAGGCGGGACGGTCTGCATGGCAGATGGTGCTTTTCCTGCTTTATGCATCTGCGGCTACTATGGTAATATTGATCGGCTGGCATAAAGGAATTCTGCGCGCTATTTTCGGACAGGTCGAGGAAGAGGTTATGACGAGCGCTGCGACATATCTGATCATTACAGGGCTTTCCATTTGTCCGTTGGCGCTCTATAACGGATGTGCCGCGCTTTTTCGTGCTATGGGAGATTCCAGGACAACGATGTACATATCATTGCTGATGAATCTGCTGAATCTGATCGGCAATGCGCTGTTGATCTTCGGTTTTCATATGGGTGTTGCAGGGGCTGCGATATCCACCACTTTTTCAAGGACGGTTGCAGCGGTTCTTATTTTTGCATTGTTATTCAAAGATAATAGAACGATTCACTTCAGGCGCCGTGTCACTGCAAAGATGAATCTTAGACAGATCAAAAAGATCTTATATATCGGTATTCCCAATGGCTTGGAAAACAGCCTTTTTCAGCTTGGAAAAATTCTTCTTTTAAGTCTGGTGTCTACGTTCGGTACATCGGCTATCGCGGCCAATGCGGTCTGCGGTACGGTGGCGAACTTCAATATTCTTCCGGGTATGGCAATTAATATGGCGATTCTATCGGTCGTATCTTATTGTGTAGGCGCGGGAGACTACGGGCAGGCCAGATACTATACGAAGAAATTGATGCGTCTGACCAGTGTATGTATGATCGCAGTATCCGTGGTTATGCTCCTTTTTGGTAAAAAAATGCTGCTGCTATATCATTTGACGCCGGAGACGGAGAAGCTGGCGGTGCAGGTCATCTGTTTCCATGCGTGCATGTGCATGGTGGCGTGGGTACCGTCTTTTTCATTACCCAATACGCTTCGCGCGGCGGGGGATGTGATGTGGACGATGGTGATCGCCATTGTTTCCATGTGGGTATTTCGGATTGGCACGGCGTATTTTTTCAGCAATGTGTTCCATTTAGGACTGATCGGCATCTGGATCGCCATGACTATAGACTGGATCTTCCGGGGTATATGCTATGAACTCAGATACCACAGTGGGAAGTGGGAGAAAGCCATAGCAAAACAATAGGGGTATGAAAAAGTGAGCTGTGCGAATCGTTCGTACACTCTTTTACATGAATTATATTTTGACAAGGAGTAAGGCGGAAAGATATACTAGGACAAGAAGTTATGCTAAGTTACCAAAATACAGGAGCGGGAGTGGAGAGACAAAATGGAGAGAGAAACGATTATCGTATTGGATTTTGGCGGGCAGTATAATCAGCTGATCGCGCGCAGAGTCAGGGAATGCAATGTGTATTGTGAGGTGCATCCATACGATCTGAGCCTTGAACAAATTAAGAAGATGAACCCGAAAGGCATTATTTTTACCGGCGGACCGAACAGCGTGTACGGTGAAGATTCCGCATTGTGTGAAAAGGAGATTTTCGAGCTGGGGATCCCGATTCTGGGTATCTGTTATGGTTCTCAGGCGATGGCCCATCTGCTTGGCGGCAGGGTGACTACCGCGCCTGTCAGCGAATACGGTAAAACCGAGGTAGAGGTGGATCAAAGCGGGGCTCTTTTTAAGGGAGTGTCTGACAAAACGATCTGTTGGATGAGTCATACCGATTATATTGAGAAAGCGCCTGCAGATTTTAAGGTGACGGCGCATACGCCTGTCTGTCCTGTTGCCGCCATGGAATGTCCGGAAAAAAACCTGTATGCGGTACAGTTCCATCCGGAAGTCATGCATACGGCAGAGGGCATGACGATGCTGCAGAATTTTGTGATGAATATATGTGGCTGCAGCGGAGACTGGAAGATGGATTCTTTTGTGGAGACAACGATACAATCGATCCGTGACAGAGTTGGAAGCGGTAAGGTATTGTGCGCTTTGTCCGGTGGTGTGGATTCTTCCGTAGCGGCGGTTCTTCTGTCGAAAGCGGTGGGAAAACAGCTCACTTGTGTGTTTGTGGATCATGGACTGCTTCGCAAAAATGAAGGCGATGAGGTGGAGGCCGTATTCGGACCGGAGGGGCCGTATGATCTGAACTTTATCCGCGTCAATGCACAGGAGAGATTCTATGAGAAACTGACAGGGGCAACAGAGCCGGAGCAGAAGAGAAAGATTATCGGAGAAGAGTTTATCCGGGTGTTTGAGGAAGAAGCAAAGAAGATCGGGGCAGTGGATTTCCTGGTGCAGGGCACAATATATCCGGATGTGATCGAATCTGGTCTGGGCAAATCCGATGTGATCAAATCCCATCACAATGTAGGCGGACTGCCGGACTATGTGGATTTTAAGGAGATAATCGAACCACTGCGCATGTTGTTCAAGGATGAAGTGCGAAAAGCCGGTTTGGAGTTAGGCATACCGGAGCATCTTGTGTTCCGTCAGCCGTTTCCGGGACCGGGACTTGGCATTCGAATCATTGGTGAAGTGACTGCGGATAAGGTGCGGATCGTGCAGGAGGCAGACTACATTTACCGTGAAGAGATTGCCAGAGCAGGCGTGGACAAAGGACTTGGGCAGTATTTTGCGGCGCTGACCAATATGCGTTCTGTAGGAGTCATGGGGGATGAGCGGACTTATGATTATGCAGTGGCGCTGCGGGCAGTGGAGACGAGTGATTTTATGACGGCTGAGGCAGCGCAGATTCCCTGGGAGGTGCTTGGAAAAGTGACCAACCGGATCGTAAACGAGGTGAAAGGGGTTAACAGAGTGCTGTATGACTGTACGGGGAAACCTCCGGCGACGGTGGAACTGGAGTAACAGAAATAAAAATGTTCATAAGATTCTGATTTTGATGTCGCAGCATGCAAAGAGTTTATTGTTGTTCATTGCCCTTTTTGTTTCAATTCTTATGACCGGATGTGCAAAAAATGACGGCGCTTTAAGTTTGGGTGAGGACGATAGACTTTTTCTTACGCCAGGAAACGGTCAGGTAAAAGTGACTTTTTTCGATGTGGGAAAAGGGGACGCCATCCTGATAGAGACGTCAGGGCATTGTATGTTGATTGATTCCGGATATGATGACACATCGGAATCTCTGTTGGATTATATTGATCAGCAAAATATTGGACGCTTGGATTATATGATCCTTACACATTTTGACAAGGATCATGTGGGCGGGGCTGACCGGATTATAGAGAACGTGGAGATTGGGACCGTGCTGCAGCCTGACTATGAATCGGACAGCGGACAGTATCAGGAGTATGTGCAGGCGATGGAAAGTAAAGGAATCGTCCCGGTCCGGGTTATGAATCAGATGGAGATGTCTTTGGACGGGGTGGATTTTCTGCTTGATCCGCCTAAACAGAATGATTATGAGCAGGAGAACGATTTTTCTCTTGTGATCAGTATGACTTGTGGTGAGGTGAGTTTTCTGTTTGCGGGTGACTGTGAAAAAGAAAGATTGGATGAGCTTTTAGAGCAGACAGGGTTTGGTCTTGCCCACGATGTGCTGAAAGTTCCGCACCATGGAAGAAAAGAGAAGAACTCGGAAGAATTTTTGAAAGCTGTCAGTCCTGCGACGGCGGTGATCACCCACTCGCCAAAAGAGGCGGAAGATGGTAAGGTATACAGGACGCTTGACGAGATGGAAACAGAAGTGTATTTTACAGGCAACGGTACGGTTACCTGTCTGTGTGACGGGCAAAAGATGCAGTGGCAGCAGTGACCGGGAAGAGGAAAGACCTTGCGGAAAAGAGTGATCGAGACTCTATCCGTAAGGTCTTCTTATGATATTGGCAGTATTTTATTGAGGGTGTATGCCTTTTTCGATAATCCCGAATCCAAGCGGATAAGGTCCGGTGTGTACGCCGATGGTGGCGCCAATCTGGTAGAGGGGGATCGTTTCGATGTGATAGCCCTTTTCCCGTAGTGCCGTCACCGCCTGTTCATGGAAAGTCACTGCCTCCGCCTGATCATATCCGTATCCGATGACGAGACTGTAGCATTCAATACCTAAGTCGCTCTCCTGCAGGTATTCCAGAAGAAGATTCATGACTTTCCTGATGGTGCGTTTCCGTCCTCGGTCTAATCCGGAGGGAAATATTTCGCCCTGCTTCAGCGTGATCACGGGACGAATATCCAGTGCGCCGCCTGCCAGGGCAGCAACCTTGCCGATACGTCCGCCGTGTTTCAAGTATTCCATATTTCCTACCGTGAAGAAAATTCTTCCGGTACTTTTAATCTCTTCCAGACGCGTCACCGTATCCTGATAGCTAAAGCCGTTATCACGCATTTGGACAGCTTCCAAAACGTATTGTCCTTGAAGCACAGTGTTGACAGTAGCATCAATGACAGTGATTTCCGCATTAGGATATTTTTCCAACACAAGCGACCGCGCATTCAGGGCAGACTGCATGGAGCCGCTGAACTTCGTGGTGATGCAGATACAGATTACCGGCATTTGGGTTTGGGCAAAAGGCAGAAAGACTTCTTCGTAGTCCTGAATGGAGGGCATGGAAGATTTGGGATATACCCCTTTTTTGTCTACCATCTGCTGATAGAAATCACGAATGCCGATCTCTGTGATTTCTTTATAATAGTGTTCGTCGTCAAAAGATACATAAAAAGGTACAACTGTGATATTTTTCTCCTGTACCAGTTCCGGCGGCAGATCACAGGAGCCGTCGCTGATGATGTGAAAGAGTTCGCTCATTTTAATAATCCTTTTCTGAATGTTAAATAGAATCTGTGTAAAGTATGCCCGCAAGACGTAGCAGATGCGGGATGTTCCATTGATATATAGGATACTACGATTATCTTGTAAATGCAATTATTTTGCATATAAATGTTATGATGTAGAGTTATGCTAACTTTTTTTACTGGTTTTCAATACTATGTATTACAATGAGGAGCAGTAATAATAAAACGAGAATCATAGAATTTCATTGCTTTTCGGTGGAATTATACTATATAATAAACGCAGGTTCAGATATGACATAATTCAGAAACGACACAACGAAAGACAAGGAGGCTATTCCCAATGAAACAAGATCTGATCGTAATTTTGGACTTAGGAAGTACCCAGAATACCGTGATTGCCCGGGCAATCCGTGAGCTTGGTGTGTACAGTGAAATACATCCCCATGATATTACCGCGGAAGAATTAAAGGCTTTACCCAATGTCAAAGGTATCCTGTTAAACGGCGGAGAAAACCGTGTGGTTGACGGACAGGCAGTGGAAGTTAGGCCAGAGCTTTATGACATGGGAATCCCCATGATCTCCATAGATTATCCGCAGTCAAAGTGCGAGACTCAGTTGAGCGAGCTTCCGGATCAGGATATGTTGAAAAAGTTTATTTTTGAAGACTGTGGAGCAGAAGCTAACTGGAATATGAAGAATTTTATTGAAGACCAGGTGGAGCTGATTCGTCAGCAGGTTGGCGATCGCAAAGTACTTCTGGCACTGTCCGGCGGAGTAGATTCATCTGTAGTGGCGGCGATGCTGATCAAGGCGATCGGGCAGCAGTTAGTGTGCGTGCATGTCAATCATGGTTTAATGCGTAAAAATGAATCCGAAAGCGTTGTAAAAGTATTTCGTGATGAATTACATGCAAATTTGATTTATGTAGATGCCTCCGAACGTTTCCTTGGCAAGCTTGAGAATGTGGCGGATCCGGAGCAGAAGCGTAAGATCATTGGCGGCGAATTTATCCGTGTGTTTGAAGAAGAGGCAAGAAAACTGGAGGGAATCGATTTCCTGGGACAGGGAACGATCTATCCTGATATTATTGAGAGTGGTACAAAGACGGCTAAGATGGTAAAATCCCATCACAATGTAGGCGGTCTTCCGGAGGATTTGAAGTTTGAACTGGTGGAGCCATTAAAGCAGCTGTTCAAAGATGAAGTGCGTGCGTGCGGCGTAGAACTTGGGCTGCCGCATGACATGGTATACCGTCAGCCATTCCCGGGTCCGGGTCTTGGTGTAAGATGCCTGGGAGCAATCACAAGGGACAGGCTGGAAGCAGTCAGAGAATCAGATGCAATCCTGCGGGAAGAGTTTGCGAAAGCCGGGCTGGATAAGAAAGTTTGGCAGTATTTTACCGTGGTTCCGGATTTCAAGTCGGTAGGAATGAAGAATAACGCCAGGGTATTTGAGTACATGGTGATCATCCGCGCGATCAACACCATTGATGCGATGACGGCATCCATTGAGAAAGTTGATTGGGATGTGCTTGAGAAAATTACCGAAAGAATTCTGGCGGAGGTGGAGAACGTGAATCGGGTCTGCTATGATATGAGCCCGAAGCCGCCGGCGACGATTGAGTTCGAATAGTCGGAGCTAAGCCGCAAAGCCCGTAAACACAAGGGTTTGGCGGCTTTTTCTCTTTATCATTGCATTACGATTGCATTTTTCTATTCAACCTCTTTATGATATGCTGCGGTGTGCTGATTGCTTGTGTAATCTGCAATGCTGCGTGAAGCGGGTGTGTATGTCAGCACGCCCGTTAATTTATTGGCAACTTCAAGATTGCTGTTCGGGTACAAATGCCCGTATGTTCCTAAAGTGGTCTGTATCTTCTCATGCCCTAAACGCTCTTTAATCAAAAGTGGGTTTTCTCCCATGCTGATTAAAAGGGAAGCGTGGGAATGTCTTAACGCATGGATTTTGATACGGTGTACGCCTGCAAGCCCGGCAAGTTTCTCTAAGGCTCTTGGAAGCGTGTGCTTACTGGTCGGAATACTGTTGTAGCTCAACACCAGATTGCAGCCTTTCAGTACCTTTTGCTGAACCTCACGCCACGCCTGCAACTCCTTTAGGGTGTCCGTGTCGATATAGATTGTGCGGACGCTTGCCTGCGTCTTTGGCTCAACAAACTTGTAATCGTCCATTGATTTATAGTACAGGGTTTTTGTTATGCTTAAAAGCCCGGTTTCAAAATCAATGTCAGACCATTGCAGGGCGGCGGCTTCGCCTATCCTCATGCCCGTCATAAACAGCAGCCAAAAGGAAATGAAAAGGTAATGTTCGTAATAATCGCCCTTGTAGAGCAGGGAAATCACTTTCTGAAATTCCTCCAACGTCCAGAAGTCAACCTTTGTCTTTTTGCTCTTGATGTTGCCTATCATGCGTGACGGGTTTTTCTTTGCAATCCCTAAAACGATAGCCCGGTCAAATGCGATAGAAAGCATACCCTGTACGATACGGATATAGTTAGGGCTGAACTCTTTCGCAAGTTCCAGTTGCCAGTTCTGCACGTTGATAGGCTCTATCTCGTCCGTTGCCATTTTGTAGAAGTATGCGAAATGCTTCTGAATGGTGGAACGGCGGTTTAGGTAGGTGCTTTCCTTTACCTGCGTTTTGTACCACGGCAGGTAGGTTTCTTCAATGAACGTCTGAAAAGAAACCGTGTCCTTTTTGGCGGTCAGTTCTTCGGTGGAAGTGAGGACAAGTTTTGAATATTCCTCCCGTGCTTCCTTTTTTGTCTTAAAGCCGCTTCGGTATTTCTGGATTTGTTTACCTGTTATCGGATTGTAGCCTAAGTTTGCTCTAAAATAATAAGTTCCGTTATCTGCTTTCTTAATTGGGTCTTTTGCCATAATCTCACTCCTTACATTGGTGTGCAAGAAGTACATTCAGCCTGCCCGTCTTGAAATCTGATACCCAACAATTCCTCCACGGCTTCCCTCGGTACACGGTCTAATTTCCGGGACTGGTAGTATGTATGCCCTTTGGAAATCATAAGTTTCTTCGCTTCCCTTATAATGTCAGCCGCAAAAGAAGTCCCATAACCCAGAGCAATTAAATCTTTTTTGGTTACGGTTATCATAGCCCTCC